>OGTL01000033.1_pt1 | contig 115751 bp, 139 predicted proteins | sample 1553601 | NCBI WGS metagenome assembly OGTL01 (sample SAMEA2580112, study PRJEB22360) | human gut metagenome | biome: human gut; feature: human-associated habitat; material: faeces | place: Denmark | collected 2008/2010 | reverse complement strand
AAGTAATGACATTTTATGGAATAGCAAAAGAACTCTTTTAAAATCTTATAGACAGGCTTTCAGAGACAGTCCGGATTTTTTGATAAATTATATAATTCGAACTTTTTGAATATCTTTTCTGAATTTATAAAATATACTCTGTAAAATATTCTTGAATGTCTATCTTTGTAACTTGAAATAAAAAGAACGCTTAACATGAGACAGGCTCGTAATAATAGAAAAAGCAATAGAAGACATAGTCAGGAAAGTTCGATAAAGACATATTCGGTGCAGGAAGGTCCTGTCAAGTTGTTGGATTATCTGTTCTCGTTGTTTCCTGAAAAGAGTAAGACAACGGTAAAGTCTCTTTTGTCCCATCGTCAGGTTGCAATAAATAATATTCCTACGACACAGTTCGATGATCTTTTGCATTCCGGTGATGAATTGGCGATAAATTTTGAAAGAGGATTTAGGGTGTTTAAGCATAGTCGTCTGCGTATTGTGTACGAAGACGAGTTTTTGATTGTCATTGATAAAGGATACGGACTTCTTTCGATGTCGACAGACCGCATTAAAGAAAAAACAGCCTATCATATACTTAGCGATTACGTAAAAGCAGATGATCCTGCCGGCAGAATATTCATTATCCATCGGCTCGATCGGGATACTTCCGGGTTGATGATGTTTGCCAAAAGCCAACAGATTCAGGAAACTATGCAACGGTCTTGGAACGATATGGTGCTGGACCGACGTTATGTCGCAGTTGTGGAAGGTGCTTTCGATAAAGATAAGGGAGAGGTGTCTTCTTATCTTGCCGAAAATGCTGCTTATGAGGTTTATTCTACACAGAATAAGGATGAGGGACAATATGCGCTTACTCGCTATGAGGTGCTCAAAAGCAACGGAAAATATTCTTTAGTAGAATTGCAATTGGCTACCGGACGGAAAAATCAGATTCGGGTACACATGAAAGACCTGGGGCACAGTATTATCGGAGATAAAAAATATGGAGCTACATGCAACCCTTTAGGGCGTTTGGCTCTTCATGCTTCTCGTTTGAGGTTCGTTCATCCCGTAACGAGGAGAGACATGTTTTTTGAAACACCTGTTCCTGCTAAATTCAGGTATATTGTAAAAGGCCGATGAAAAAGATGCGGGTAAGAGGCTCGTTTTGAGAATACTTTTCGCTCGCTACTTTTTAATAACACAAATAATCTTATTAACTTTGCATACTTTTTTATTAAAGTGCGGTTTTGGGTCATTTGTTTTTATTATTTTATGATGTTGAAAAAATAAAATTATATAAGCAGCAAGGTGAATATTCTTTACCTGACCAGTAAAATTTATAACCTTTGTCCTGCTGAACCTTTAAAATTATATACAAAATGAATATTTCGTATAATTGGCTGAAAGATTATTTGAATATCTCGCAGACTCCGGAAGAAGTTGCAGCTGCCCTTACCTCAATAGGTCTCGAAACGGGTGGAGTAGAAGAGGTACAAACGATAAAAGGCGGATTGGAAGGTCTGGTAATCGGTAAAGTGTTGACTTGTATAGATCATCCTAACTCTGATCATCTCCACATAACGACTGTCGATTTGGGTAACGGCGAACCTGTGCAGATTGTTTGCGGTGCTCCTAATGTAGCTGCCGGACAAAAAGTTGTGGTTGCCACTTTGGGCACAAAGCTATATGACGGTGAAGAATGCTTTACCATAAAAAAATCAAAACTTCGCGGTATTGAGTCAATCGGCATGATTTGTGCCGAAGATGAGATTGGTATCGGAACCGGTCATGACGGTATCATTGTTCTGCCGGACGATGCTGTGCCCGGAACTCCTGCCAAAGATTATTATAACATCAAGAGCGACTATGTACTTGAAGTGGATATTACTCCGAACCGGGCGGATGCTTGCTCTCACTATGGCGTGGCACGTGACTTGTATGCTTATTTGATTCAAAACGGCAGACAGGCTACGTTAACCCGTCCTTCGGTAGAAGGCTTCAAGGTAGACAATCACGATATGGATATCACTGTAGAAGTAGAAAATACCGAAGCATGTCCCCGTTATGCCGGAGTTTCCATCAAAGGTGTTACCGTGAAAGAGAGTCCCGACTGGCTGCAAAACAAGCTGCGTTTGATAGGTCTTCGTCCAATCAACAATATTGTGGATATCACTAACTACATTCTTCATGCTTACGGCCAACCGCTGCATTGCTTTGATGCCGATAAGATTAAGGGTGGAAAGATTGTTGTAAAGACTGTTGCCGAAGGTACTAAGTTTACCACTTTGGATGAAGTGGAACGTACTTTGTCCGATAGAGACTTGATGATATGTAATACTGAAGAGCCGATGTGTATTGCCGGTGTATTTGGTGGCTTGGATTCAGGTACTACGGAACAAACAGTGGATGTATTCCTTGAAAGTGCGTATTTCAATCCGACTTGGGTGCGTAAAACGGCGCGTCGCCATGGTTTGAGTACCGACTCTTCTTTCCGTTTCGAGCGTGGTATTGATCCCAACGGAACTATTTATGCCTTGAAAGAAGCTGCCTTGCTGGTAAAAGAACTGGCAGGCGGAACTATCGCTTCTGAAATTAAAGACAATTATCCTCATCCGGTTGCTGATTTCATGGTAGAATTAAACTATGAAAAAGCTCATTCTCTGATTGGGAAAGTAATTCCGGCAGAGACGATAAAGAGTATCGTTACCAGTCTTGAGATGAAGATTGTAAACGAGACTCCCGAAGGAGTGACTTTACAAGTTCCTGCTTACCGTGTAGACGTTCAGCGTGACTGTGACGTGGTAGAAGATATTCTCCGTATCTATGGATATAATAATGTGGAAATTCCCACAACATTAAAGTCAAGCCTGACCACGAAGGGGGAAGTAGATAAATCCCAACAGCTTCAGAACTTGATTTCCGAACAGTTGATAGGTTGCGGATTCAATGAAATTCTGAATAACTCACTGACTGCTGCCGGATATTATGAAGGTTTGGAAACCTACAAGCCCGAAAACCTTGTCAACTTAATGAATCCGTTAAGCAATGACCTGAATGTAATGCGTCAGACGCTGTTGTTCGGCGGCTTGGAAAGCATCCAGCACAATGCCAACCGTAAGAATGCCGATTTGAAGTTCTTTGAGTTCGGTAACTGCTATTTCTTTAATGCGGAAAAGAAGAACCCTGAAAAGGTATTGGCTGCATACAAAGAAGAATATCATCTGGGATTGTGGGTGACAGGTAAGCGTGTGAGCAACTCATGGGCACATCCTGATGAAAACACCAGCGTTTATGAACTGAAAGCTTATGTGATGAATATCTTCACTCGTTTGGGCTTGAACTTCGGTAACGTGGTATTCGGTAATTTGAGTAATGATATCTATTCTGTAGCTGTCAGCGTACACACCCGTGGCGGCAAGTTATTGGCTACGTTTGGTGTCATCAGCAAGAAGATTCAGAAAGCATTCGATATCGACAACGAAGTGTATTATGCCGAAATCAATTGGAATGAGCTGATGAAAGCCATCAAGACTTCGAAGGTCAACTTTAAGGAACTTTCCAAGTTCCCGGCTGTAAGACGTGACTTGGCATTGCTACTCGACAAGAATATCCAATTTGCCGAAATCGAAAAGATAGCTTACGAAACAGAAAAGAAGTTGCTGAAAGAAGTAGAACTGTTTGATGTATACGAAGGCAAGAATTTGGAACCGGGTAAGAAGAGCTATGCTGTCAGCTTCTTGTTGCAGGATGAAAATGCAACACTGAACGACAAGCAAATCGACAAAATCATGTCTAAGCTGATTGCCAATCTGGAAAGCAAATTGAATGCGAAACTAAGATAATTGATAAAATAACCATTTATAAAAATATAATCCAATGGGAAGAGCATTTGAATATAGAAAAGCTACAAAGCTGAAAAGATGGGGCCACATGGCCAAGACTTTTACAAGACTGGGTAAACAAATTGCTATTGCTGTAAAAGCAGGCGGACCGGAACCGGAAAACAACCCGACCTTGCGTGGTGTTATTGCTACTTGTAAGCGCGAAAACATGCCGAAGGATAACATCGAGCGTGCTATTAAAAATGCAATGGGTAAGGATACCAGCGATTACAAAGGTATGACTTACGAAGGATACGGCCCTCACGGGGTAGCAGTATTCGTTGATACTTTGACCGATAATACCACTCGTACTGTAGCAGATGTCCGTTCTGTATTCAACAAATTTGGCGGCAACATGGGAACTACCGGTTCATTGGCTTTCTTGTTCGATCATAAATGTGTCTTTACTTTTAAGCGTAAAGAAGGTCTTGATATGGAAGAACTGATTCTTGATTTGATAGATTACAATGTAGAAGATGAATTCGATATCGATGAAGAAGAAGGAACAATCACTATTTACGGTGACCCGAAGAGCTATGCCGCTATTCAGAAACACTTGGAAGAATGCGGTTTTGAGGAAGTCGGTGGTGACTTTACTTATATTCCTAACGACCTGAAGGATGTAACTCCCGAACAGCGCGAAACAATTGATAAGATGGTAGAGCGTTTGGAAGAATTTGATGATGTCCAGACGGTTTATACAAACATGAAACCTGCTGAGGAAGAGTAAAAATGAAGATTACTTATAAAACGCAAGGTACTTGCAGCAGCCACATTGAGGTAGAAGTGGAAGACGATGTGGTTCAACAGGTATTCTTTTGGGGCGGATGCAATGGAAATCTTCAAGGCATCAGCCGTTTGGTAAAGGGAATGAAAGTTGAAGATGTAATATCGAAGCTGGAAGGAGTGAAGTGCGGAAATCGTTCCACTTCCTGTCCCGACCAATTATGCAAGGCATTGCGTGAGATGAAATAAAAGAAAGATGAAATAAAAGAAGAAAGAGGTTACTCGTAAGGGAGTGACCTCTTTTTTCTTTTTCGGATAAACGCCTTTATCCTTAAGTGTACTGACTTTCACAAGCAAATACTAACTATTAATCTTAAATCTATTACTATGAAAAACACAAATATATAACACGGCATTCATTCATTTAGTTCACTCTCCCACAGAAATAAATTCGTTAAAATTAAATAAAGACATATCTTCGGGCAGACTAAGCATTTTCTTCCTTCAGACTAAGCGGTTTTATATAGTGGATTATTACGTCCCATTACAGTAGGACGTATGTCCCATTATGGCAGGACGTACGTTCCATTGCAGTGGGACGTACATCCCATTGCTGCAGGACGTAATAATCTGTCGTTCAAAAAACCTTAGTCTGCTATATGAAATGGCTTAATCTTCCCTTTGTATACGGTAGGTCTGTTTATATATAAAAAACGTGCTCCCTGACCGTTCGCTTACGGAGGGAGCACTTACAACACAAAAACTAAACTAGACATAGTGCTTCAAATCATATCTATCTTTGTGGTATACAGAGTGTTAATGCTGCTTGTAAAATAACCATTTACAATTTAAATGAAATGAAGCTTTGTTTCTAAAAATAATTTATTGTAACAATTGCCCTATTATATAATATTTTTTTATATAAATATCTGATAATCAAATGTGTATTTTATTATTGGAAAAGGCTATTTTTCGGACTGCTTCACGGAGCTCTTCAATATGCCATATTGCTTTTTTGAAGTCTTCCGAAGCAGTGGTTTCATCCTCCACCATTCTGCCTTCTCCTGTACAAAGCCATCGTACATTGAGCATTGGGAATTTCATGGCTACAAGGGCTATCTTATCACTTCCTACACATCCTTTTCCATTCTGTTTCAAATTGTACATATATCTGGGAGAAAGTCCACAATAAGCCTCAAAAGAGGTTTCCCCTTTGACGTATCCTTTACTTCTTGCCCATTTTGCGAACAATTTCAGTCTGTCTATAGCTGTCTGATTTTCCATATTATCTGACTATTTCCATTAAGCATCTTTTTTCACCTCTGCAACACCGGTCACAAAATTCTGATCGTATGCAGCAACTTTTTTCTTTAGCCTTTCTATTTCTTCCTTCTTAGATTCAAGTTTTGCTCGGAGTTCGCCATTTTCCCTCATTGTATTCATGAACTTATCAAGCATAACACTATCATCCTTCACATTCAGATAAATTTCACTCATTAATTTAACAACTTCATCCCATTCGATTTGCTTTTCGGTTGTTATTTCGGATACTATTATTTCACATCTCACTTTTAGAAGAATATTAAGCTTTCCTGCTCTTTTAATAATATCTTGAGCTTGATTGTAAATATTATCACCCCATCCCTTTACAAATACAACATAATCTATGCACTGCTCGTCTATCCTTAATTCCTTTACGTGACTGCTAATGATTCTATATTCATTCTGAAAAGCCCAATTCTCGTTTTTATATCTACTCCTACACTTTTCATCTTGCCCTGTAGTTAAGAAATAGGATGGAACATATTTTACGTAAAATGAATCAATATCATCTTTTAGCTCTTTATTAATATCTAATATCCTTTTCAAGTTAAATTTTATGCAGACTCCATCATAATTACTTGCATATTTAGCCCACATAGCTGGTTTGTTAGCCGATGATTTACCTGTGCAAAAGCACAGATAATTATATCCGTCATCCACAAGCTCCCTTTCTCTTAAATCATCACTATTTGAAAATGATGAAAACCGTAAACATGAAGATGAAATAATACCGGCCAACCCCTTCAATGTCGTGTAATGATAAACATATTCAGGAACATCTTCATCATTATTTTCTTCTTCAATATATAAATCCTCTGTACCTGATTGCTTTCTTATAATTGGAGAACCTGTGCCATTAAGTATGTATGCAGGATTAATATTCTGATTTGCGGAGCATAACGCTGCAAGAATATCAACAGGCAGTGTTTTATCTTTACCGCCTTTTGTCTTCTGTCCTTTTAGCTGCGATATTTTTGACTGAGCAGACTTTACGCCAAATTTAACCTCTATATCATAGGGTTTTATACCACTTAATTCAAGACATTCAAAAAATCTACTTACAATAGTCATAATTTTAAAGCATTTCTTTTGTACTTTAAAAAAATAAAGTACCTTTGCACCCGTTGCAAGTAGAGAGGCAACAGACACATGATTAAACAATCGCTCAAACGTGAGCCTTCTTTATATTTGGAAATCCGTTGCCTCTCTACTTTAGCAACGGATTTTTTCTTTCCTATTAGTTAGATTAAATCCATACAATCGGTTCTATCAGTGCCTACCGTGCGGAACTTTGGATTAAACCAATGACAGCCGTGAGATAAAAAGGCTCTTCTGTTTTATACTGTATGTCTTTTATTGGCAAGACCTGCTCTGTTCCCATCACCTAACAACAGGCGCCCAAGCGTTGTATTACGATAACCAATAAGAGATGAAGCAAAGATGTTGGAGAAGCATCCAGTATTAAAGCAACAAAATGAATAATTGAAGTTTAACAATGTTCATCCACCTCCTAATAATTATCTTGGGAGAAAGGGTGAGGTATAAAATTAGTCAATATGAACGATCTAGTTTTTAAAGGTCAGAACGGCCAAGTTTTAACTAACAGCCTATTGGTGGCTGAAAAGTTTGGAAAAGAACATAAGCACGTCTTAGATGCTATTAGAGAGCTTATACAGGGGTGTGCCGAAACTTCGGCTGACCCTATGTTTGTTGAAACTATTTATGTTAATGAACAAAATAGGCAAGAATACCCAATGTTCGTAATGAACCGTGATGGATTTACTCTTTTGGCGATGGGTTTTACCGGAAAGAAAGCCCTTAAATTCAAGCTGGACTATATCGCAGCCTTCAACGCAATGGAAAAAGCTCTAAAAGAGCAACAAAAACCGCTCACCTCTGCACAGATGTTTGCGATGCAAGCAAATATAAATCTTGAACACGAACAACGACTTGAAAATGTTGAAAAGCGTCTTGATGCGATAGAGCAAGAAAGGGGAGAGAATGGCAAACTTCTGTTATCGGTATCAATGTCGTCAGAAATGTTACCCGAATCTCGCTACGCAACAAAGTTCGTCAGTTGGTAAACAAATACGCATCCGCCACAAATACCAAACAGCAAGACGTATGGCACAAGGTGTATGAACAGCTTTATTATCTATACCAGATATCAATACACAGTTACAAGAAAATAAGGCGTGATGAGTCCAAACTTGAAATCGCTGAACGTAACCATTTTCTTGATAAAATATACATCATTATTTCAAACCTCATCCGTGAACACAAGGCTGCTTAACGTAGCCTTGTAACCGATTGTAAACATTTCAAAGAACGAATTATGGAAAATCCATTTAAACCAGCAAGTCACATTGAACAAGAACCAGAACAGAACTTGTCAGACCTTCAATTTGTCGCTTCTCTACAACATCAGATTGACGAGCTTCAATCGCTTATTAACAACGATGTGCTAAATGTACTTCGTCAAGACTGCTACCGTGAACACATTAAAGTCAATACAATAAGCAATCACGATATTGTAGACTCTTTTATAAAATTTATACACTTAAAACACCCTTCTATAATCGGTGAATTTATAGAGTATCAGAAGCTCTAACTTTTAATCAGTGGAGCTATAATATTCTCCATGACCCATTTTATAACTCCACTGAATTTTGATTTTTTCTTCTGTTTTAATTCATCAAGTAGCAATGCGAATTTGCCATCATCCACGTGGATTATCCTATCTCTTATGCCCATAGTGCATACTCCACTGTTACGAATGAAAGCAAGTACAGCATCCGTTTCTTTTCCGCATATCCTCTCTATTTCCTCACGGCTTAATCCATTATTGGCTTTTGCCGCATTTAAAATATTTATGACTTTATTCATATTCATCTTTTGTTATCTTGAATTGTTAATTAATTATAACTACTTTATAATTTTAAAGCAAGCTATTTTATACTTTAAAATTATAAAGTATCTTTGCATTGTCAATCAAAGCAAGAAAGCAAAGAAAGACAAAATAAAAACGGAGTGACTTATATAAGTCACTTGCCACTCATCAGATGGCAAATATATGAAACCGATTTTTAAAAAGCAAATTAAACGAATAATATTTAAGCATAAAATATAGAAAATAAAAGCAAGTATGAAAATTACAAAGAATGATATATTGAAAATCAAAGCGGGTTCTTCTCTGACAGCTCAACTTGGGAGCTATCTTGAATGTCGTAGTTTGAGACAATGGGCATACGAAATCGCAAAGTCTTATCCAAGAGACGATGTGGAAAGATATAGTTGCTATATAAGCAAGGACAACAAGATAACCATTACTGCTATAAAGAAATGACAATAATGAAATAGTATGAACGAAGCCGAAATAAGATATAGTAACCAATCTCGCCAACTTAACAGGTATGGTGTAACCTTCTGTAAGGATACAGCAGCAAGACTTGTGGGTGGAGAAAAAAGATTGGAAGACTTATACTCTAAGGGCAAAGTTCGCATAGATTTCAAGGGAAAGAAAAAATGGTTTTGTAATGCGGCTGACGTATTGAATAATATAAGAGTTGATTGACTAAACTTTAAAGACATTTATCCCTGTTGACGGAATGAACGGAATTCAGTAGCGATAACTGAGCAGGGAGCAAAAAATAGTTCTTTGAAATATTTATTTATACAATAGAAATAATGTATGGGTAAAACCGTACAATTATTATATATGATTTCTGCGCAGGCACAGAAGCGAAGCCAGTGATGGTAGATAGTGGTGGGTGCAAGTGGAACGGAATTGACACCGATAGCAACCGAAGATAAGACGATAACGGTCGAATGGTTGTAAATGTCTGATGGTGGTAAAGCCACGAAGTTGAAATGAAATTTACTTTCAGCACGCCAATTTGTCTTTAGCGTGGTGAGTATGCTTGGTTAGGCACAAGTATCGCTGGAAGGTCTAATATATCCCCTCCCGTAAGATTCGGGGTAACAACCGGTTTAAGCCGTTGAGGGGAACGAACTTAATAATTAAATGACCTCATGAAACGATTTCTTAAAAAATGGCTCAAAAGACGGCTTATTAAGATTGCCATAGAAACAAAAAAACCCATCTCCACGCATCTCTTTGAGTGGATTTACAATTCACCGATATATACGTGGAGAGACAAGCTTCTAATTGCTAGAATTGGCAATGATCTTTGGGAAGAATACTATTGTTGGCTTAACAGAGACAACACTTGAGGTATTGGCAAAGTTGTTTCAACCACATCACCGGATACCAAATGAATAAAAGTCATACGGCTCTTATGTTCAATGAAAGTTACATGGTCAGGATTTATATAACAAGGGAAAGTCTTGCCCTCGATCAGTATAAATTTGTTCATAATACAAAAATTTTAAATGTGACACCGCAAAAGTAATAATAATTCGGGTACGTTCCTCTTTTCCATCAATAAAGTTTTAAATGTGACAGTTTATACTTCTATTTGGGGACGTACCCTTTTTTTACATAATATAATGAAAACAGCCAATTTTATCATGTCTTTATTTGCCGCATTATGTTCGTTAGGGATGATTTATGGTGCGATAGTTACGGAAAGTCCTGTAAAATGCGTATCTGTGATTATATTTTCCATTATCTTCCTGTTGTGCATAAGACTGGTAGTCCTGACATACAATGAACTGAAAGAGTGTGACTAATATTTTCTCTATCTATTTTTTAGTTAGTAATATTATCCGTTCATGCCGGTATGTGAATATAGGTATGAACATCCTCCGAAAGTAGCATTATGGAATGCATGTGGTAATTTAATAATAATCATATTCTTTATGTAGGTCTCATTACCCCACAAGAAGCAGGTTCGATTCCTGTCTTTCGGACAAATATTTAAACGTAGTTATTATGAAAAAAGGTGATAAAGTCCGTGAAATTGGCGATACGCTGATAGGCACGATTATTAAAATTAAAGATGGGCGTGCAGATGTCAAATTCTCTAAGTTAAAAGCTGTTTATTCACTCCCTTTGCAATTTTTGGAGAAAGTATGAGGTGTAAATCATCTATTAATTCAGAACTTGATAAGCTTTATTCAGAGCTTGACACGGTTCAGCAAATGAGTGAAGAAGCGGTAATGCTCACATTCAATGCTGACAGTAAGGCTGAATATATTGCACTTATCAATGAAGAAATTGATTCTCTTGAAAATGAGCTTGAAGAAGTGGAGATATATCATGGCAGGAAGCGGAACTTTGTAAGGACTGCGGACCTGCCTTTTTTGTGTTGGTAAAAGCAAACATTTTAAAATTTAAATATTATGCCTATAGTTAAGAAAAATGATGTTTTACCGGAGCGTCCTGTAATTATTGTATTATATGGAGTCCCCGGAAGTGGAAAAACCTCAGTAGCTACAACAGCGGATAATCCTTTATTGATAGATTGCGACAGGGGGGCAGACCGCGCAGTACAACGTTGTGATACCATAATGGCTAAATGTTGGAAAGATATTGATTCAGAACGTGAATCTATGAAAGATTACAAAACAATAGTTGTCGATACAGCCAAATCAATGATAGACGATTATCTGAGTCAATATGCTATTGACAATAATTATAAATTGAAAACAAATACTTTAAAACGGTTCGGGCAGATGGGCGAGGACTTTAAAGAGTTCGTCAACTTTCTTCGCTCGAATGGTTCTGACATTGTTTTTATATGCCATGACAAGGAAACGGCAGACGGCGATGTGATAAAGCACTCTCCGGATTGCACAGGGCAATCAAAAGACCTGCTTGTTAGGATAGCTGACCAAGTTGGATATGTATTCATACAAAATGGGAAACGTTCTATTTCATTTGCACCGTTGGATAATTTTGTAGGCAAAAATGTAGCAGGACTTGGAACTGTGGTAATACCTGATTATGGAACAACCGAGTTTGATACATGTATGTCTGACATTATATCGAAAGTGAAGATATCGATTCAAGGGAAAGGAGAAGCGCAAGCAAAAGCTAACGAACAGCTTGCCGCAATACGTGAACAGCTTGCCGCCGCAATGACCGAAGAAGATATTCTTGCCTTGATGGAGGCTACAAAGCTATTACCTAAAATTATGCGAGTACCCTTCTTTTCTGAGATGCAGAAGAGTCTTGCAGCAAAAGGATTCACTTTCGATCAAGATAAAAAGTTATTCGTGAAAGTATGATACCGCTAATTCGCGTAACAATTTTAGAAGCATTCCGAAAGTACATAGAGCAAAGCGATTATGCCAACTATGAGATAACGGAGCAATCCGTTATTGACAGTATAACAGGCAAGTTCACGGGTAATGTGTATACAAAAATTGGACAGGCATTTCATAAAATAGTGGAAGAAGGTACACCGAAATGCGATAAAGTAGATGCAGGAGAACGTACCTTCCTCCATTATAATAAAGAACAAAAAGAGCCTGTTCCTTGTGGTAGATCCTTTGACATTGAAGGTGATAAAGTGATTATGGATATTGCACAATGCAAGACCGCGCTTTCCTATCGTAACGAATACCCGAATGCTTTTCATGAGATAAGACTGTATAAGGATTTTGGAGATGCTATTATAACAGGATGTGCCGATATGGTGAATGGTGTGGAGATCAGGGATATTAAGACTAAATATTCTTATCCTACCGATGCCGATTACATCAATTCTTGCCAATGGCGATTTTATCTCCAGCTATTCAATTTAGACGTGTTTCACTTTGACTTGTTCATCTTTGAAGGATACGACAAAGATAAGCATGGATATGATGTCAGAGGACTTCCATTGAAACGCTATGAGCCTTCTATTACATGTTATCGTTATGATGGTATGGAGCAAGATAATACGAATCTATTACACTCTTTTTTAGAGTGGGCAGAATACAGAGATTTAACCAGGTATTTATTAAAAGAAAAAATAGAAAATTAATTATGGCAATTTTAAGTGGTTCTATATCTAAAGAATTTGAGATATGGAAAGATATTGTCGGATATGAAGGATTATATCAGATAAGCAATTTAGGCAGGGTGAAAAGTTTGAAAAGATATGTGCCACACTTCAAAGGAGGATTAAAAGTTGTACCTGAAAGGATGAAGACGATTTTTTATCAAAAAGACGGAAGGCCAAGGGTTGAACTCAGTAAGGGGAATTTAAACAGGAAATTCTTTGTTTATAGACTTGTAGCACAGGCATTCATTCCTAACCCCAATAACTATCCTTGCATAAATCACAAGGATGAGAATCCAGCAAACAATTCTATTGAGAATTTGGAATGGTGTACTTACAAATATAATGCAAATTATGGTACAAGGGGATATCGGATTTCTATAACTAAATATAAGCCAGTTGGCATGTTTCATCCGACATTGAACGTGCTTATGAGAGTTTTTGACAGTGGTAAAGAGGCCGCAGAGTTTTTAAGGGTAAGTAGGTCATGTATGACTGCTGCGATAGATGACGATAATAGAAAAATAAAAGGTTATAAATTTAAATTCATTTGATTATGTTAAGAGGAAGTATTTGTTTATCAGACATTCCAAAGGAATTGATAAAGAAAGTAAAGTGTAAAGATGGTAAGGAAAGATGTTTTTTAAACTTCGCAATCTTCAAGCGGAAAGAACCTGCTACATTTGGAGATATTACTTATACTCATTTTATGAGTTGTGCCCCTAAGAGAGAAGAGAGAAAAGAGGGTGTAAGATACATCATAGCAGATTTATCAGAAATTGTTGATTCTAATAAATATCCATCTTCCACAGAAGTAGAAGCTGCTCCGAGTGTTTCCCAGGATGATGATCTGCCATTTTAGCCTATGAAATACGATGGTTCCAATCCTCTCCACGTCCAACAGGCAAGAGCGAAGCTGGAGAAGTTGATAAAGGAACAGAAGGTGTTTGAATTGACGGAAAAGAAACCCCAAAGATCTTTAAATCAGAACAAATACCTTCATGTCTGCCTTGCTTATCTCGGTTGCCAAATCGGTGAAACGATGGAATATGTAAAGCGGAACTATTACAAGATTCTCTGCAACAAAGACACTTTCGTCCGTGAGAGAGAAGACAAGTTTCTTGGGAGACTAAAATACTTAAGAAGTTCGTCTGACCTTGATAGTACAGAGTTTAGCCTTACCATTGAAAGGTTTCGGAATTTCGCGAGTGCCCAATGTGGCATATATATCCCATCTCCAGACGAAGAACGTTTGATTCAGTTGATGGAGATTGAAATTGAACAACATATAAATTACATTTAATAAATGACACGAGAAGAGTTGCTCAAATACAGGTTAGATGGATCAAAGTCATTCCCTTTTTATATTAAAGAGCAAGAAATAACAGACAAATATGGAGTATATTCTACTGGAGTATTTAAATACAAAGGGATGAGTTTGATAATTGCAATAGAAAATGGGTTATGGCATTTATCAGTAAGTGCTAAGTTTCCATTAGGTTATCAGCAGTTGAAAGATGTACGATATAAGTTTTTACCAAATAACATTCAAGTGGCACAAATATTCCCTCCGAGAGAAGAATTTGTGAACTTACATAGTACTTGCTGGCATTTATGGGAGATTAAAGACTAATAATTATGAAACTTACTTTGACAAAACAAGAAGTGCTTCTCATCCAGAAGTTGCTCAATACTTACAAAAACGAGTTGCCCGATGACGGAACAGAGAAGCATGGACGTTTTGTCGGGAAGCTCTGCAAGAAAATCAAAAGACAAGTTATTAATCAATTAAAGCAATAAAATTATGGAATCTAATATTTCGCGCGATCATATTGCGCTTGAAGCAATGAAGTGCATAATGATGACAGCAAAACGCAGAAGAACTTTATGGAATAGAGTTGTAACATTGTTTTCCCCATCCAAAGAAGTTAGTATTATAAACTACAACTATGAAAAACAGGCTAAAGCAGCTTATCAGATAGCTGATGCAATGATTAAGGAACGTAATAAGACAAAGGAGGAATGATTTATGTCAGAAAAAGGGAACAACTTTAACAAGAAAGTTCAGATGCATCTTGCTTGTTCTGGAGATTATCCTATCAAACCTGAAATGTGTTGTATCTATTTCAAAAACGGATTTGCATACGCAAGTGGCGGGTATATTTTGGCAAAAAACAGAATTTCAGAAATATCGGGGTTGAAGGAACCTGAGATAACCGCACTTGACGGAAAATTTCTTCACGCTGACTTCTACAAAGATATGCTGAAATACGATAATATTATGATTGCCGAAGATGGCATAGAATGCAGCAAGGATAATGATAAAGTATTCTTTTACTTTTCCACATTTGATAAATATCCTGATGCGGAAAAAGTCTTGCAGGGTGCTTTGAATATGCAGACTACTCCGCTTCCACAAGTGAAGTTTGACATGAAGATTATGCAACGGTTGAATAAAGCTCTTTTTGAAAGCGACAAGTGTGTCGCTACATTTAAGGGTACTAATAAACCTATTGTTTTTGATAGTATGATGGAGGGTGTAAGTAGTGTTGGGTTGCTTATGCCATGTTATAGTGAAGATACGGAGGAATAATATGGAAGAGTTTATTTCAGATTGGTTCATTCCGATGGATTTCGGTAATGATATGCCGGACGAAGAACCGGACGGTGAGGATAATTTTAATTTTGATTGACATGGAAAAGAAATTTGAACTTACAGACAAGTTTGTATTCAATACTTTTGGAATTAAATTATTCCAAATTAAGTGTACAAAGTCTTTCAAATATGCCAAGGAAGGTGATTTGGGAGGATATGTTGAGAAAGATGAGAACTTAGACCAAGAAAGGATGCTTGGGTGTACGGCGATGCTTGGGTGTACGGCAATGCTCAGGTGTCCGGCAATGCTCGGGTGTACGGCGATGCTGATATAGAAAATGATAACAATCATTGCGGATTTGATTGTTTCGGTTCATGCAACCGCCACACTCACGCATATTTGACAAAAGATAATAAAGTCGAAATAACTTGTGGGTGTTTTCGTGGCAGCATTGAAGAGTTTGAAAAGAAAGTGGAGAAGACACATTCGGGAACAATCTACGAGAAACAGTATAAAGCCATCATCAATGTTATTAAAATTAAATTTGGGTTGACTGATTTGATATAGATTAAGTGCATTTGTTTACATGCCTGCTCGGTCTGTGAAGATAGGGTGGGCGAAAATGGGGCGTTTGGCTGGTGTGACTAATGTGACGCGCGGCATTGTAGAGGAGGACAGTTCGATTCTGTCACGCCCCTCATAAATGTGAGCCACACATAAATGGCAAGGGTTAGTAAATAATGGTTGTGCCCCGGAGAATACGCTTCGGGGCTTTTAATTGAGAAAATTATGAATGCAATATTAACCGGTAAGATTTGCCCTTATTGCGGGAAGCCTACCGAATACGTGGATAGTTCTATAATCTACAGACGTTCTTACGGAATGATTTATCTCTGTCGTGATTGCAAGGCTTATGTAGGCGTACATAAAGGTACAGACCAAGCATTGGGGCGTTTGGCAAATGCGGAACTAAGGGAAGCAAAGAAAGAAGCGCATTTCTACTTTGACCAAATAGCTAAGACTAATCTTATCAATAAAATTTGGAAGAAACATATCCCCAACACTTCAAACAGAAGCAAAGCCTACCTGTGGCTATCCAATCAACTGGGCATACCACGTGAGCTTTGCCATATCGGAATGTTTGATGTGGAGGATTGTAAACAAGTTGTTGAACTGTGTAAACCAATAATAGAAAACTATGGAAAATGAAGCAGTAGCATTTATAAAATCAAACGAATGGTTTAAGTCCACTATGGTAGAGCATGGAACGCATAACGGATATGTGGCTGTCCCCCCTGCGAACAAATATTATGGAATGTCTTATTCTGATATTGATGATATAAGTGTACATGGAGGTATCACATTTTCAGAACCGGCAATAAGCGGTGAAGAATCTATCGGAAGCAAAATGAAAATTAATCCCAAGTATGTCGGAAAAAGAAATCCCATATTGGATGATGTGGAATTCATTACCGATAATACAGAAATAGGTGATGACTGGTGGATATTTGGGTTTGACACATTCCATTATGGAGACAATGAATATGAATGGGACAAACAAGCCGTCGTTCAAGAGACAAGGTTCTTGATGGTACAATTGGCAAATAGACAATGCCGTACTACATAAACAAATAATAATTATGACTTACGAAGAGATGAAATCCAAGGCTTGTGTGGCAAGCAGCCGTAGCAAGCCCAAAAATGAGGAACATAAAATACAATGTTCTTGTGTTAGGTATTTCCGTTTAAAATATCCCCATCTCAGAAATATGCTGTTTGCTGTTCCTAATGCGGCAAGACGTTCTGCAAGGAACGGAGCTTATATGAAAGATGAAGGTATGCTTCCCGGAGTTGCAGACCTGATACTTCTTAAGAGCAATCGTTTCTATGGAGCTTTGTGTGTGGAAATGAAAAAGCCGGGAGAATACCAAAGACCAGTCCAAAAAGAATGGCAAAAGGAATGTGAGGCAAATGGTAACAAATACATCGTTGTCCGGTCATTAGACGAGTTTATTAAAGTGGTGGATAATTATTTGAAAGATATATGACTTATATAGAACTGATAAATAAGTTTTGGTCTCTTGACGAAGACTGGGAATTTACCTGCTGTGAAACGAGGCTTTATTTTTACTTGCTAAAAACAGCGAATCGTTTAGGCTGGGTGGATAGCTGGACGCGTAGTGATACAAAGGTATCATCTGACGTGGGAGTGTCGGTCAACTCAATGAAATCAGCACGTAACAGATTAGTTCAGGCGGGTCTTATCACATTCAAATCAGGCGGAAAAGGGCAACGTGATAAAACAAGGTATCATATTAGCTATCAAAATTTGACACCTAAAGTTGAACCTAAAGTGAAACCTAACCTTATACCTAACCATGAACCTAAAGTTGAACCTAAACCCTTACAGTATAATGTACGCGCATTAGACAAAGATAAAGACAAAGATAATTATCTCTCTCTCCCGCGCGCGTATGAGGAAATTCCGACTGGGATTTTTGAAAAAGGGTTGGATGAGTGCTATGAAGAATTGAAATCGAATAGTTCATGGATGGAAGCTGTCTGTATGAATACTCGTTTATGTGGGTATAAGGATTTCGCGCCTCCTGATTTTTATGATTATTTGGAGAAGTTCTTTATGAAACTCCAAAACGAGGGAGAAACGGTTAAATCACCCCAAGATGCAAAATCGCATTTTGCTCGATGGCTGAAAATTGAACTTGAAAAAAAGAAAAAAAATGAAATCACCCGAAAAGATAGGCGAATTAATTCCTATACCATCGCCAAAACAGATGGAGGAAGCTCAATCACACCACCTGAATCCTTTGAGTTCTGAAGGAAAGGATGACCAATTCAATTTCTTGTATGGCGGCAAGAAAGGAATGATGTCAAAAGAAGAAATTGAAAAATTTTGGAAGGGAGGATTTGTTATGTCACTGCAACAAGTATCTCCTAATTTTGTAATTGATGAACGAAACAGAAATCTTATAGGCGCGATTTATACATGGATTTGGTCTAATCTTGGAAGGTTCCCTCCAGGGGTACTTGACCCACATAAAGGCTTACTTCTGTGGGGTGAGATAGGGACCGGTAAGACAACACTTCTGAAAGGAATACAAAGATATTTGGCTACTATTAATCAAATTGCTTATGGATTCAGAGCCTCCAATATATGTATTGAAATACGATCTGCCGCAGAAATAGCATTACGATATTCTATTGACGGAATTAATGCTCTTGACTATTGGACGGATCGTAACATGGCAGGCAATCTAGCTATTGATGAGATAGGTCGTGAAGAATTATCCAAACATTTCGGGACATCGTGCAATGTGGTCCAGACTGTATTGCAATTACGTTATGAGCAACGTCATAACATCCTTACTCTTGGAAGTACAAACATGGATATGGCACATCCTGATGAATTTCGAGAGAGATATGGAGATTATATTATGGACAGGGCGAAAGAGATGTTCAACTTTGTTAAAGTTGGAGGAGGTAGCAGAAGACGATAACATCACATTGAAGTATGCCAAAGAAAGTCAAACCGGAAATTGTATATGTCAAATGCCGGAATTGCAAGAATGCCTCGGACTTCGGGGATAATTCTGCGTATTGTAAGGCTAAAGGGCATAGAGTGTGTGCCTGTGACAGATATGGGCAAATTTGCAACAGTTTTCTAAAGAAAGAATTATAACGAAAAAGGAGAAATTTATGAATACCGAGATGCAGAGAAAGATACGTGAATGGGAAGCGGAACGCGATAGAAACCTGCGCATACACTGCCCTCTTGTAGCTGCCAAATTCCAAAGGTGGATTGACAAAATTAATAAAAAGGAGAACGAAAGTATTAACCGCATGAAAGGAAATGTAAAGTGAAAATATACAATTATGAAACCAAAGAAAAAAATAATAGATGCCGCCATAGCCAATGGTAGCATAGATAGATTGAATATGCTGCTTTCAGCCGCTCACCTGTTGAATTGCGAAGCCAATAACTTAGTAGAGGAAGCGAGCGATTTAATGGCAGAGAACTCCCTTCTGCTTGGAGATTTAAAAAAGTTGCACAATGACTTCGTAAAAGTTGCCGATAAGTATTTCAAGGAGTTCTCCACCCTCATTACTACTGATACCGCCAAGATGGATATGTTCTCTGACCTTGATGGGTTTGATAAAGCATTCAGAGAGTGGGCTAAAGTACCGTCAGAGTGGAAACCTGGAGAAGTTTGTAGGAACCATTAATTAAAAGTAATACAGAAACAAGGAAGAATCATGAAAAGAGAATTAACACCTGAGAATATTCAGGAACTGAAAGAAAATCAAATATTCGTTTTTGGAAGCAATATGAACGGCAATCACGCCGGAGGTGCAGCTAGATTGGCAGTTGAGAAGTTTGGTGCAATTATGGGGCAGGCAGAAGGAATACAAGGTCAGTCCTATGCCATTCCTACGCTGGACAAGGATATGCAGAAAGTTACCGAAGAAGAACTGGTCGTATTTTTAGGGAACTTCGGGAATTACGCTAACGAGCATCCGGAAAAGGAATTCCTCCTAACTGCCATTGGCACCGGGATAGCCGGATTTGACGCCAGCTACATGGCGTACATGGTACTTAGGGCAAACCTGCCGGATAACGTTACCTTACCAAAGGAATTTGTCAAAATCAAAGGGTACAAAGGTTTTAACCCCGATATGACATGTAGGGATTTCCAATACGAAGAAGGTAAGGACTATGAAGAAACAGGCGATATAAGAGTTTGCGGTAACGGATTTCACTTCTGCCTCCATCCGTTGGACGTGTTCGGTTACTATCCACCTGCCGAAGTTGGTATGAATAAGTTTCACGAGGTTGAGGGAACTGGCGATATGGACGTAGATACGGATGATACGAAAATTGCTTGCTCAAAAATCCACATAGGAGCTGAACTAAGTATTAAGAGTCTTGTAGACGCAGCCGTTAAGTTTACGTTTGAAAAATGCAAGTGGAAGAAGGGTAAGACAGCCACCGGCTACCAAGGTGCAGCATCAGCCACAGGTGACCAAGGTGCAGCATCAGCCACAGGCAACCGAGGTGCAGCATCAGCCACAGGCAACCGAGGTGCAGCATCAGCCACCGGCGACCGAGGTGTAGCATCAGCCACAGGCGATTATAGTGCAGCGTCAGCTACCGGCAAGGATAGCATTGCTCTTGCTGCCGGATACGAGTGTAAGGCTAAGGGAGCTATAGGTTGCTGGATAGTCCTCGCAGAACGTGGAGAATGGGACGGTGATACCTACCCGATTAAGGAGGTCAAGGCGTTTGAAGTTGACGGGGAAAAGGTTAAGGCTGATACATGGTATATGCTAGTCAATGGAGAGCTTAAGGAGGTTTAGCGGGAGTAATTAATTCAAAACGAATTAGAAATGAATACACAATTTGAGCGATCAGCATGCGCTACCGATGAATGGTATACACCGAAGGAGATTATAGATGCGTTGGGTGAATTTGATTTAGATCCGTGTGCCCCGGTCAATCCACTATGGCAAACAGCTAAGGTGATGTATGATAAAAACTTCGATGGGTTAAAACAGGAATGGAAAGGCCGTGTATGGCTAAACCCGCCTTATTCCCGACCTCTTATTGAAAAATTCATCAGTAGGATGGCAGAGCATGGAAACGGTATCGCTTTACTTTTCAATCGCTGCGATTCAAAGATGTTTCAAGACACAATTTTTGAAAAAGCAACGGCGATGAAGTTTTTGCGCAATAGGATTCGTTTCTTTCGCCCGGACGGGACTCGTGGAGATTCACCCGGTTGTGGTTCCATCTTAATCGCTTTTGGCGAGGATAATGCGGAGATATTAAGGACTTGTAATATGGCAGGTAAGTATGTTAGAATCAATTAGAATGACAAAACATGAATAAGGAAGAATTTCTGAGCAAAAGAGATGCCATCGATTTAAAGTTAAAAGAATTGAATGGCGAAAAGAAGAAGTTGGAAAAGGAATACATTGAATCCAACCAAGGATTCAATGTTGGAAGCAAGGTCTGTATAACGGTCCCGGCTCATGAAAGGTTTTCTCTATTGAGCAATGAAAGGATATTGGTCCCCGAAGCGAAGAAGTTAGCCTATATTGCATATTATGAGATTGATGATAACGGAGAGGTTGTCCCCTCTTTAAGACAGTTGGATTACAATGGGGGCATGTCAGAAATGCCTTTATATGTTAATTTTAAGAAGACTATAATTGAATTAGTGTGAGTTAATTAAAAATCAGGACAGATATGAAACAGAAGTTAGAAGAAGCAGCAAAAGAATATGCAGAATCAGTAATTGATTCATTCGGGACAAACGGAATTCCGAATGGTGTTTCCGATATTAAAGACATGATTGCTCTTAGTTTTGAAAATGGCACATCATGGCTTTCAAATCAGATTAAATCTATCATCCTGGATGATACGTTGACAGATGGGGAAGTCATAGATAACATTAGTGAGCTATTGAACCAACAAGGATGTATTGGAGCGGATTAAAGAGAAAGGAGATTGATTATGAAAGAACTTATTGACTATTTGAATCAATCCGGATTGACGGGATTAGTACGTACATATATGATTGCCGGAGGTATTTTATCTGTCATTGTATTTATTGTGACAATATATATGATTATTAAAATGTCACGTGCTCTTAATGGTAGGAAAAAATCTATGTTGGATTTTCAACGTAGATGCAAAAAAGGGGAAAAATAACTTGTAACAAGATAAATATGAATAAGATAGAAAAATTGGCTGGAGAATATAACTCCGCCTTTGCTCGACTAGCAGTAATAGAAAGTGAATTGACCAAAGAATGTCAGAAGTACGTTTCTTGGGATACTGTTCAAGTAAGTATTACTGGTGGTGGTGCTCCCATTGTACAGGCAAGAGAAGAGATAGATGCCGTTCCTTTGGAGGACTTTGTTGACCATGTAAATAAATATGGCAACATGTCAGAATGCGCCTACGGACATTTAGCTTGTATTTGATTTAAAACAGAACAAATATGAAAAAAGTAACGATAATATGTGATGCATGCGGAAGAGAGATACAGCCATCGTATTTCCGCAGCGCAAGATTGGATTTTGAAATCAATGAATGGAGTGGCGGCTCTGTTGGTGGCAATGAAGATATTTTCATTCAAAACGCTGATTTGTGTTGTGAATGTGCTCACAAGTTGCAAAGATTTATAGAAAACGAATTGAACATTCAACCACATCACCCCTAATTGATTAAATTATGAAACAGACAGTAGAAGAAGCAGCAAGGGAAAATATCTTGTTTAATCACAGGACAGTTGACAGGACTTTGTTTGGTAAAGATTTGGCAAGGTTTGGAGAGATAAATTTCATACAAGGTGCCGAATGGCAATCCAAGCAATCCCCGTGGATAAGCGTTAAGGAACGGTTGCCGGAAGATACAAACGAAAAATTAGTGGCGCTTGAAGATGGAACAATAAGAATAGCGCATTATGATGAAGATTACAACGAAGATATGGAATATCACTTTTGGTATGACTGCGCTGCAAGTGAGAGTTATCATAGAGATGATGTAATCTATTGGATGTCAATACCGTCTTTCGATGAGATACTAGAATCCAACAGGGATGTACTTGAACGAATTAAAGAGAAAGGAGATTAATAGTGAAGTACATGGGTAGCAAGGCAAGAATAGCCAAGGATATCTTGCCTATTATATTAGCCAACAGAAAGCAAGGTCAATACTACGTAGAACCGTTTGTCGGTGGATGCAATACCATAGATAAGGTGAATGGTAACCGAATAGGTGCCGACTTTAACAAATATCTTATTGCTATGTGGAAGTTCCTCACACAAACCAAACTTGAATTTCCGCATTATATAAGCCGTGAAACCTATTTATATTGGCGCGGCATTTGGCATAAAAGAAGTTGCGTTGATATAACTTCCGATGATGCTATGATTGGCTGGGTAGGATTTATGGGGTCTTTCAATGGTCGTTTCTTTGACGGTGGATATTCCGGGCACGATGTCAAGGGAAAATGTGGGAAACGTGATTATATATCCGAGCAGATAAGAAATACGCTATCGCAAGTTGAAAGTTTAAAAGGGGTTGATTTTCGATGGTCTCACTATCAAGACTTAACCATACCTCCCGAAAGCATAATTTATTGTGACCCGCCTTATAAAGGAACGAAGCAATATTGTATATCAAAAGATTTTGATTACGGGAAATTCTATGAATGGTGCAGGCGCATGAAATCCGAGGGGCATTCAGTCTTTATATCTGAATATGATATGCCCGCTGATTTTGAATTAATTTGGGAAAAGCCTATAACTAATTCCATGAACCAGGTAAATACAAAAAAATGCGTGGAAAGATTGTATATAATATAGAGAAAGGAGATTGAGATATGGAAATAAAGAACGGAATAATAATTGATGGAGTGTTGCATGAGATGACGAGTGAAAATGTCCCATGCAACCAATGCTCACTGTTGCGCATTTGCAGTAAGTCAGAAAAGGAAGAATATGCCATCTGTCTTTGTGCTTTGATGAACTGTGATGGTTTTGTTAACCGCGGAAAAGTAAAAATAGAGAAGGAGGAATAACTATGGGATTTACAACACCGTGTTTCATAAAAAAGAATACACCGGAGCTTCGGAAGAAGCTGGAAGAGTTGGGGTATAAGCTCAATAATGGCAAATGGATGGGCAAATATCTTGCGGCATTCCAAATTAAAGAAACAAAGGAATGGAGATATGTTGCATCCCCTGAATGGGATTTGCAAAATAACCCAGATATAGATGCTTCTATTGATTGCGGAACCAACGAAGAACTTTTCTTGGCTATAGCTTCATTAAGAGATGATACAAACAACAATCAACTATTCACTAATGATAAGGGCGATTGGGGTATATACCGGGATGGCTCTGATGGAGGTTTATCTGGAATGGATTTCTATGGGATGCCTAATGATTTTGAGATTGACAATTACCACAAGGCTACCGTAAATGAACTGATTGAACATTTTAAAACAAAGGAGGAACAACGATGAAAGCAAGAATAAAAAGAAAAATACAAAAAAGACCATTCCTATACAATGTAGGACAAGTTTTTAAGGCTTGTGATTGGCTTACTGAAATTCAGCGTGGAAATATAGTTTGGTATCGGTATCATTCATTCGGTACTATTACTAAGCGTTATGTTAAAATAAATGATTAAACAATGAAAGCAAGAGTAAAATCAACAGGAGTTTTGGTAGATGTAACTCCCCAATTAAACATCAACTCTCAACATAGCAGAGATTATTTATATGTATGTGATAACATGGTTTTCAAGGAATACGAACTTGATTTTTCAGCTATCGAATGGGAACAGAGGCGATATGAACTAGCTAAATCCGCGATGCAAGGATTTTGCAGCAATCCACATGAACAGATAATGAGTGCTGGTTCGGATATGATAGCAGAATGGAGTCTTGGTTTCGCTGATGCGCTAATAAGGAAACTGAAAGGAGAATAGCTATGGATAGTGTACAGACACAAACCTTTTCCATTAAAGGGGATGGAGGTGGTGAAGCATATATTAACTTTTGCGATGGACAATTATATATTTCTGTTGTTGTAGAAGGGAAACAGGCAGATTTTCACTTTGAGCCTGTTACTTTGAAAATGTTTGCCCATACTTATAAGCTGCATTGTGAAGATATGCTTGCTAATGCTTTAAAGAGTAGATAACTTGAAAGTATTAAGAAATGAGACTCCTGTCGCTCGCAAAAAGCACAGGTGCGATTTTTGCGGTGAAGTAATTTCCGTTGGAGAAAAATATAACAGACAGACCAATGTTTATGACGGTCGTGTTTATGACTGGGTAACCCACTGTGAATGCTCCAAGTTAGCCTGTGAACTTGATATGTTTGATGATTGCGATGAAGGACTTGACGGTGATGGGTTTGTTGACAACTTAAATCAGTATGTTTACGACAATCATTATGATGATAAAATAGATGATATTGCGAAGGATTGGCAATTACCACGCTATGAATTAGTAAAGAAAGTGTTGGATTAATTAAACAAGAAATAGTTATGACCGAAGAATTTGTAACGTTGGAAACTGCGAAGCTGTTGAAAGAGAAAGGCATGTTTACAGATATAGAATTTCCTCCGCAATCCATCGCCCAAAAGTGGCTTCGTGAAGCCAAGAACCTGCATATCGAAATATCCTATATGTATGGAAATTATTGGATATATGATATACTAACAATTCCGAATCACGACTTAGTAGGATTGTCTGACAGACCTATTGTCCATTATAATACCTACGAAGAAGCACTTGAGGCAGGATTACAAGAAGCATTAAAACTTATATGATTATGAGAAAATTCACATATGTATTGGCATCTGTCATCATATCATATCTAATTTGTGTATATGAGTATAATATGTGGGACTTTATTACAGGATTAGAACCTTCGCAAACTTGCGAAAGATTACTCGGATATGTGTTATATTGCGTGATATTCTATTGGACTGCAAAGCTATTGATTATGATTAAATAAGTATGGAAACAGCAGAATTAATATTTAAATTCGTACTTGCCCCATTAAATTTTTGTACTTTGGCATTTTTACCTTAATTTTGGTAAGCAAGTGTCACAGACGCATGGAGAATAGGTTTGATGAGATAGAAAAATGCGTCTGTCATGTGTCATATCGTAACGACATTGTTTACATCACCCAGCTCTTGGAACTGTAAAGATGTGAATAAATAAGGAACGGTATGAGGAAGCCGATAAGATTGGAGAATAATCAAGGATGAAGAAATCAAATTAGGAATAAGGAAATGAACAATTTTAATTTAAACGAATTGCGCGATCGCGCTTATAAAACCGCTTGTGAACACGGTTTTCACAATGAGGAATTGAGTAATAAACACCACCTTTGTTTAGTTATATACGAACTTATGGAAGCTGTGGAAGCAGATAGGAAAAAGCGATTTGCAAAAGTTCCAGTCGATAAAAAAGGTACAATATTTGACGAACGGACTTTTCATTATCAAAATAAGTATTTTGCGGAAAACTTTGAAGCATATATCAAAGACCGTGTGGAAGACGAACTTGCCGATGCAGCTATACGCCTGCTTGATTTGTGCGGATTGCGTAAGATAGACATCGAGGATTTTACGGAAGAAATGTTATACGAGGCGGAGGAAAGTTGCGAGGATGAGACCTTTACAGAAAGTATATATGCTATATCCACAATTCCCATCAGATATGCGTATGAATATGACTATCCATTAGAAAAGCAATTAAATGGCATGCTATTGGCTATTTTCGGGCTTGCCAACCATTTGGACATAGACCTCACATGGCACATCAATCAGAAGATGAGATACAATGAATTGAGAGAAAACAAAAATAGGAAAAAGTATTGAGCAACAATCTAAAAACAATAAGACGATGAAGGTTAACATTGAAAATTTACGCCAATCGGTTGTGATGCCGACTAAAGAAGACAGGGCAGACTGGACCAACGGCTTGTATCTAATCTACGAAGACGGACATGCAGAACCGTTTACCGGCGATAACTTCAAAGATTGTGTACGATACATCGGATTAAAGCATAAAGACGTATCGTTTGCCATCTCGTTGACGGAGCATAAGGATGTTCAGCTGCTTGACAATGACAGCCGAGAGGAATTTGGAAATCAAATCTATTATGGGCGTGAATGTGATGCATTATTTGATATGAATGGACAGCGTAACACTGCTCAACTGATTGAGCGAAATCCTAAACTGTCTAATCTGCTGAAAGATGACGAATATATCCCATCATTAGGACAGCTTAATTTAATAGTTCATTATCAAGATAATATAAACGATGTGCTGAGGTACATAGGCAAAGAACCGTTATCCTCCACATGGTATTGGTCCAGTACTGAGTACAGTCTCAGCCTCAGTTGGTACGTACACTTCTTCAGTGGGCAGACGAGCAACGGCAACAAGTGCTACAGTTACAGGGTGCGGGCAGTAGCAGCATTCACTTTGTGAACTACCGCTAAACTGAAGATTTAGGGGTTTTCAAATGCGAGTCCTTATAAAGTAACCATTTTTTTGGGGGGGGATCATTCTTAATCGGGTGGTCCCCTTTTCTTCACACTAACAAGCTATGGATAATCAAATGATAGGTAGTTCATCCCAAATATCCCATAAACTTCAATTAGCCGCACAACAAAGCCACCTTCATCAAAACAACAAAGGGAATCATTTTACAAATCCACCTCTCTAAACGTTCCATTGTATCATGGCTAGCAGTTGGCAGAATACCCAATGAGGAATATCATCCGATTGCTCAAGCAATATGTTCAACTTATCATCTTTCATATATATTATGTTAACATAAAAAAAACGGTAAAACCGTTGGGAATTACCGCTCTGATTTATTTTGAATCAACAAAACTTTATTGATATTTGCCTTTTAAGTTCTCGGTGAATATTTTTCAATAGATATGCCTAGAAATACATTCTTATCAAATTGTAGCCAGAAAAGATGTCAAACTTTCCATATCATCAAATTCTTTTATTTTAGTATCATCAGTCTTTCTAACTCTTTTTTTCTTCCTACTTTCAGAAACATATGACAATACCAAAGATGGCTATTAACACTTTAAATTTAGCGGTAATTTCAACAAGTCAAAGAACGCTTCTGTTCGATTATTATTTTTCCATTCCCTTTCTGCAATGTTCACACAAGAATTTCTTGGCAACAGGAAACATCTTCTGACCGACATATCCGCTGAGATATTGTGCTTCCTCTCCATAAGGGTCAATCCCGAAAGCCTTGGAAATATGCCGGCATAAATGACCTTTTTCGTGGTCCCACGAATTTTGAAACTGTTCGGGGGTAGAAGTCAAAGAGAGCACCATTACCGTCTCTCTTCTCCTGTAGTCCGAATAGGTAAGTCCGGTATTCATCCTGCCTTCCGTCAGGTTGCGATACGCACGTTTGAGGGAATCCCCCCTGCATCCTATACGGTACAGGTCGGTAATGATTTCCTTAGCCCAATAAGTGTGTACCGCATAATACACCTTGACGTGCCAATCCCCATATTTCGGTATGTAGAACTCCTGAACAATCATATAACATCAGACCAAATTACAGGAACTCCTTTACCGATGCAGGTGGCAAAGAATTCATCAAACGCCCTGCAAGGGTCCCCATCAATATCATCAAGGTAGCACTTTATGTGTTTGCACAAATGTGCTTCGTCAACCAATGATTTTTTGAAAAAATCCGCTTTCAACATATTTGCAACATAGGCAACGTCATATCCTTTGTCGTGTTCGATGGTAATTCCGTTTGCTTTGAGCATATCGTCCACCTCATCTTTACTCCAAGGGTCAAGTTTCTTTTCCTTGCCTGTTGCCTCGTCTTTCACTTTCATTTTTGAAACAGCCCATTCGTAAAGTTTTTTACTGAAATGGAATCCGTATGATTCCAGGTATTCTTGCATTCCTGATGGGAATTTGCTATATGTATCTAATCTTTGTTCCATAGCCTTAATTTAAAAAGAGGGGCGTTTCACCCCTCCTGTTATTAATAGAATTCACCGTTAGAGCGTCTGCGTCTGCGTTCGCCCATTTCATCCATACGCGGATATTCAGGAAAGTATCCGGGGTATCTGCGCTCATCCATGCCGGATGAGTTTCCACCACCTGAATAACTTCTCCCACCATCACGGAAACCCATCTCTCCGCGCATCTCTCTCATGGCTTTTTCGTAACCTTTGCGGCAGCCTTCCTTGTAGGCTTCCTCCACTTCGTCACCTCTCATACCGAAGCTGCGTCCGTAATCGTCACGCCCTTCTTCTAATATTTCCCACATTCCCATAATCATTTCTTGTTTTTAGATGCTTCAACCACTCCGAGCTGTTCCATTAACTTCTGATTCTGTGCAATGAGGTCAGCCATATTTTTGCTCATTTCCTGCATGTTCTTATCCATATTGGACATTTGCCCTTTCAATGCGGATATTTCCTGCTCCTGCTGTTGCTTGGCTGCAAATTCAGGGTTCAGCATGGCAAGCATTTGGTCACATACCCTAAGAAAGTTCTGATGATATTCCACACTTTTTAGGACATCCTCACTTTTCTGCTTCATGGTAAGGACCTCAGTATTCATTTCGTCTCTTGACCCTGTAATCAGCATCCCTGTCTTAATATCATCGGCAATATTGGCATTAGCCGGTATCTCTTGCAAATTGACATTCTGTCCGTTTATATTCACGACAAAATCAATAACCTGTACCGGCTGTGGATAAGGCATGTTGGGAACAGTCTTATATATGGTTTTTATGGGGCTTACATTAACGACCTGCCCACATTCCAAACTTGGATTTGCACCTCTATGAAGAAGATATAATGTACTGTTTACTCGTAAGTTCTGAAACATGATTGTTTGATTTTAAAGGAGTGTGGCTATTCCCATTTTGGAAATCACCACAAAACTCCATGTTAATTATTACTTGCTCCTTAAAGAAGCTGTTTCTGCTGTAGGAGCCGGAGCCGCTGTCGGTCTGTATCCACCATTAACAAGATACAATTCGTTGGTGTACTTGTTATAGTGAATTTCATAGATGCCTGTTCCGGCTAAGTTTTCAACAGTCACAGGCTCATTGTTATAAGCCATCAACGGTCTTGTGTCCCCATTAGTCCCTATCAGTATCGGAAGAGTTGCAGTCGTGCCGGCAGGTATAGCCTGACGGAGGCTGATATAGAACCCTCCAACATAATCCCTGTTACGGAATGCGTGGTTAGGAAGTTCCAAAGTAACATTCTCCGTGCCGACGGTCACAGCCACCGTAGGAAGAGTGTTGAAATTTGTTCTTCCGATTGATGGGAATAGGGATGGGAATCCTGTAAAAAAGTTAGGCCACATATCTACCTCCTTTCTTACCGGATTAACCCCAGTAGTTGTTGCAACCACATCCACTACGTCCGTATGCAGCATCACCGGCATAGGCTCCAAAAGCAGCAGCTCTGTATGTGTCAAGATTTACGCCAACGATGTTAGGGTATTGTACCGGTACGGTTTGTGGCATGCGACATTTAATGCCATCGACGTCTGATTGCAGGCTTTGCAATCCGGCTGCTAAAGGAGCAATCTGTTGTCCTACTGCACTCAGGATAGTGGCGTTCTGATTACGCTGGGATATTTCGGCTGTTAAAGTAGCCTTTTCCGCAGTAAGAGATGCAATCTTGTCCTGTAATGCCTGATTTTGAATTGCATCAAGTTTGGCAAGGATAGCATTCGTATTTGCAGTAGCACCGTCACGCAATGACAATGTGTTTTGGTTAGCAGTGTTGATTAATGCGTTAGTTTGGTTGCACATTGCAAGCTGGCTCTCGTATCCTTGTGTGGTTACAAGCTGTTTCATATCGCAGCAACAGCTACAAATCTGAGATGTCAGAGCGTTGTTACCTTGCATAATCGCAGTCAGGATACTGTTGGTGTTCTGACCCATTTGACTACCGAGACCGCAGATTGCCTGTGATACAGAGTTAATACCGGCAAGGATTTGGTCTGAAGAGGTGTTCACTGCTTGGGCTAATGATGCAATGTCTACACCGTTTCGGTTAAGTGTCTGCATGATCATTTCTCTTCCTTCATCGGCACCCTTATTGTTGTTGCCACCGAATCCAAAGTTTCCGTTACCGAAGATGGCTGCAATCACAATCAATGCGATGATGTCCTGAAAACCGCCATTGTTACCAAAGAAACCACCATTGCCGTTACCGTTGCCAAGTAACCCCATCAGATAGCCTGTGTCAATGCCACGGTTTTGCAAAGACGGAAGGATGGAGGCAAGCAGATTATTAGCAGCACCTCCATTACCTGACGGATCTCCAAAAACATAAGTTCGTTCCATAAGTATTTGTATTTTGTATCCCGGTCAAAATTGACCGTATGCAAAAGTACATATGTTGTAACTTATGTAAAATCAGTTGTTTCCCAATGATTTCTTTATATTATCCCAATATATTCTCAACATTTTCCCACTTTCCATCCTCTCATAGAAATTTGATATCATGTAGTTAACAGCACGTTTGGTTTTGTGGATATGAACGGCTATTTGTGAAGGGTACATGCCGCTTTCAGACAGGAGAGACACAAGAAGATACCGGGCATCCACTGTTTCCATGTTTTTATCAGAGGATAATATTTGGTCTACAGGCACTTCGGTTTCTTTTGAAACAATATTAATTATCTTGGCAAAGATTTCTGATTTGCACATAGTTTTTTCTAATTTTTATGCTTATCTTTGCCTCGCCACATAAAACATGAGATTTTGATGAACAAAGCATAAGATATTTATGTTGAAGATATTAGCCCCCAACATCAGGTATCTTATGCTTATCATGTTTTTATGTGGCAATATTAATATGATGATATGTTGGGGGCTTTTTTTTAATTCTTAGCCCCCGAAAGAACTGCTTTTGTTATTTTGAGTAATTGCTACGCTTCTACTCGTAGCGTTGTGAGGATAATCCTCGGTATAGTTTCTATTTCATTTTGAACCTCCTTTCTTTAAAAATTGATGATGGCATAATATAGACGTCGTTAATTTACTCAATAGATTATGCCTCTTCAAAGTCAAAATCAATTTCAAATTGTTGGTATTGTTTTGGATAAGCCTTGTCCATATTTCGCATAAATACCGCCCATTTGAAGTTAGATATTGTGGCAATGGCATGGATAGCTTCGAGATGTTGTCTCAATTTGGGCAATCCAACCTCTTGCGTAAGAAATTGGTGATGTTTGTAACTCCTGTTGCCATTGTCTTTTTTCGGATTGCGCTTCTTCAATTCTGCAAGAACCAAAGGGGCTATTCTCTCATATACAATATCGTTAATCCATGTACCGACAACCCCAGGACGCTTATTTGTCTTATCCCAATTCCAATTGTGCATTTTATATAAATCCTCAAAAAATATATCACCGAAAACCTTTACCCATTTTGCGGCTTCTTCCGACATGAATGTGTTTAAGAACTTCTGCAATGTGTTTTCGGCTTGTTCCTTCACCTTATTATAACCGGTAGCTTCATCGACAAGAGCAATTATTCCGACCTTCGCAACTGAACGGATAATTATATTAGCATTGGCTACAATATCAGCATTTATATTAAACCTCTGGGTTTCATTTGCATCAATAATCGCTGAGCAAAGGTCTATCAGAAGAGTTGCTTCATATCCGTAGAAGTCTGATTTTAAGTTCTTTATGTTTTCAACCGTAAATACTATCGGATTATTAAACTGCTCCAATATTCTGGGTTTAAGTCCGAATGCTATCGGTTCGCTATTCACAAACTTAGAAAACCACTGTCCAGATGTCTTTTTATCCCCTGCACCTAACACTCCTTGGATTCCTCTACCTGAAAATACACGCGTGCCATCCTCAAGGACGTAACATGGTAATTCCAGGTTTCCCAAAACGAGAGGTGTTTTGTCTGAGCCATATTTAGCGACTAATACTCTATCATCAATGAGGTCGCATTTTTTTACACCAATAGCTTCTGCTACCTTGGTTATAGTTTCCATGCTTGCAGAACCGTTAATAGCCTTACTTAACCCTACTTCCGACATTCCGATTTTAGATGCAAGCTCTTTTTGTGTGATACCTTGCTCTTTCAATACTTCTTTAATCCTATTTCTCATGTTTAAGCGGTTTAATTATCTACGCAAATATACATATATTAGTTTAATTACAATATAAATACCAATATAATTAAACTAAAAGTTGCCGATTTTATCACAATCCATAGAATTTTTATCGTCCATATTATACATTTTACCAAATTCTATAACTTAATCCAACCACGACAGCCGGTGATAGCCCATCCTTGCCAAATCCATAGCCGGCAGTGATTGACATACCCCATCTACGAGGTTTTAGTTTCATCACATGATGGATATCATTAGTAACCGTGACAGTCTTAGGATATACCTTCAAACTGTCCAAGTTCGGGTTATAACCGCTGACATAAGCCGTATAGTTACTGTCCCGGTATATCTTCTGCTCGACAGGGAGCACCGTATCACCTACATGGATAGTATCGCCCGTGTGCCAGCAAATCAAAGGAGTAGGAAGATAGTAGGGAACCGTATCCCTTCTTATCACAAGGCTTGAACTGAATACCGTATCCGTTCTTGCCTCTATAACTGCTTCGGGGGATGGCTTTGCGAACCATCCTAAACCGAAAGCGAGTACAATCAGTAATATGTAAGGAAGCCATTTCATTTCAATTTGGTTTTAGCTTGCAACATTAACATACAACCCTACCAAGCTGCTTAAGTCATGGGTCAATGCCTGACCGCTGTCCCTTGTGCAGATATATAATACATCATTCTGAGTATAGTACTTGTCCTTGAATATCTCCATAGGAGGTGTATAGGGTATAGGGTCATCCTTGGTGCCTGATGCGGTCTCTACAACCACTTCGTAGAGTGCTGCCGTAGCCATGCCGGGATATTGGTTCTCCAAAACCATAGGGATATCTTGCCGGACCTTATACAGGTGTTCCTTGTAATTAACCTTCATTCCCTTGGATAAGGATTCGTCTATATATTCCGCCCAATCGGGATACAGCGATTTAACCTTCAAGGATTCGCTGTCTGTCAGGCTGAATGTCTGTATCTGTTTTTTGGCGGATTCCACCATGTTTTGTGCGGATGCAGCCAATATATAATCAGCACTATAAGGTTGCGGTTCGTGATTCCATTCTTCCGATTCCATGATTTGTACAAATTCGGGGTCATCCATTCTGTAGGTGGGGAAGGAGTCCCTCGGGAAGAGGTTAACGAATTCCTCATGCAGCACTACTTTGGTGCCGTCTGCGTTGCTTCGCATTGTCGGCATAGCCAACAGTCCATGTTGGGTCAGCCATTCTATCGTAACGATTGTATATCTCATTGTCCAATTATATTAGTTATTACGTAATCAATTAATTCTTGCTCTGTGAATCCGTCTGCCTCTGTTGGTATGGAGTCAAAGGCTATGGAGTTGTAGAAGGCGATTCTAGAAAAATATTCGGAACTATGATGTTCGTTAGCAAAAAAAACAGGCCGTACAGTACTGGTAGAATCGACTGTACCATTCACAATTGTAATAGTATGTTTAACATTGAATAATTCTTGGCAGTAAATAGACTTATTCAACATGCCATCTATATAAGTTACACCATTAGGGTTGTTGCTATTATATGCAATTGCATTCCTAATAGGTCTCACCCAAAACGATTTGTTTATATTACTTTGAGCATAATATGCCTTACTAGCGTTAAAGTCCCCTATCGGATTAACCGTCATAAACAGCATCTTCACTCCACTACTCAGATTCTCTACCAATCCGTAATCATCTACACCATCTGTCACTAATGCACCGGGATATTCGGGTATCTGAGTAATGGTGATGTTACAGTTGTCTATAGGCTGCTTGGAAGTAAACCCATACCACCCGGATAATCCTTCGTATTCACTCGAATTGAACTCAAAGTATCCATTTTCCAATGTAATATTTTTGCCACTTTCTGCATCTGTGTATCTAAAGATTAACTTACCTTTAAGCTCTTCCGTTATCCCTGTAATATTACATTTTAAAGTTGTTTTTTTAGTACTATCTTGATATAATACTCCTCTATATTCTATTTTTACGGATTGTATTACAATTGATGAGTCCGATTCTATTTTTACGGCTCCATTGTTTGAATCGGTTCTCCAATTACTAAAGTTGTCGTTGTATCCTCCAACACCACTCATTTCGGCAAACAGGAAGTTATTTAACTTCATCCGTCTTCCTTTACCCGACAAGTCCTGCAAGTAAGCAGATTCCTTCAATGTTTCGTTGGTCGCACCTTGCTTCTTTACGTCATAGTAGAAAACAACATGCTCCCTTATCCATTGAGGGATAGGGGAAGGCTTGGAACCACCGCCACCCGAACGGATTTCGCCAATGTGATTCAGTGCGATTGTATTCAACCGCACCGAATTTAAAGATATTGTGTTAACCTTCATAATCACTCCAAAATTAATGCCTTGACAGGCTTAACATTGCACTGAATCTTGATATGCTGCTCACCAATGACACCTTCGATGTTCTTCTGCCAAACCGACCCGACACCGTAATCGACTTCGAACGGCGCCCAACTCTCACCGTCCAAACTCTGATACAATACCACCTTGGACGGGATGTGTTCGAATACCAATTGCAAACCAAATGTAGACGCAGCAGGCTGAAACTTATACTCCTGATTGGAGCCGGATGCTGCAAAATTGCCGGTTATATCCTTTAATGCCATAATTGTAGATTTAATTGTTAAACGATTTCAATTGTAATACTTTCGCCTCTTCTCTGTGCATCCTCTATCAGCACATTGAGCTTATCGGATGTATATCGGGATTCGGTCAATCGCCCGACTTCCGTATTCCTTCCGACAAGTATGCAGCCGGCAGAGTCATCGGCAGTATTCCCCGGATGTATCAAGATTCCTTCAAAGGCAGGGACGTTAAGCAATCGTGGCAGGTTTCTGCCAAACTTGGGAGACCAATTATATACCACCTTATATTCTCCGTAAGGGATGGCGGTTTTACCATATACCTTCTTTTCATTGCTCAAATCACGGACAGTGTCTTCCAGTGTGTTACAGAAAAACTTCCCGTCTACGAACAGTCTGCCCACCGTATAAGCGGGTTTCTTCCATAATCTTTCTACTCTTAATTTCATATTATATATTTTTTATATTTAAATAATTTATGTATGTTTGCGACAGTATTTAATTATACTGCTTTTCATAAAAGGCATGACGATAACTATGCCGGTATAGCGATACCGGCTTTTTTTATTCCTTCTTTTCTTCCTTCTTCGATTCAAACAATATCTGTGCAGCCAATTTTGCGATATCTTCCTTGTTTTCAATTATCACACTCATTGTCTTTTCTGCTTTCCTCAATTCCGCCTTTTCCCATGATTTTTCCCTTACCGATATAAATTCGCAAAAAATGCAATAGACTGTCCAAATCATAGAGAAGACAGGGAAAGGTATAACGACACAGCATAGTAAGTCGATAAAGCACAACTCCAAGAACGGTGTGAAGTACTTCTTTGCCTTGACAGCCGTTTTCTTGTAACCTGTCGATGTCCTTGCCTCGCCGCGCTGTTTGGCTTTCATAACTCCTGTCAACAGGTCTATAAACATAGCCCCAATAGTGACAGCGATACATAAGGCAATCAGCACGATGTGTGTCATCATGTGTTGTTGGATAAAGTTGTAAATTACATCTTTCATTTTGTCTGTTTTTAAGATTAATACTATATTTGCATGTGTTTTTCATAACCCAACAGACCTGGCGAGGTTTGCATAAGTTTTTTCCCTGCTGCCTGTGTAGGCATGCAGGGAGTTTCCCTATCTTAGCCTAATCAAGATTAAACACAAGCTTGCTCGGATAGCCAACGGTATAGTCATAATTAATCAGCTCTTCAAGCGTACTTAATCCGGATACCTCGGATAGATGCTGCTGTGTGACATTATAGCATGATAACGCATACAACTCCAATTGAGAAAGCATCTGTAGTGCCACATCTATTGGGATGGTGTAATTAATCCCCTCAAACCAAAGAACGGTATCAGTCTTTTTGGCACTCTTCTCAATGTTGATGCTGTTCATCAGACCTACACGCATTTCCTTGGAGAGCCACATCTTCTTGCCGGCAAGGGTAAATTCGTTCACATGGTCAGACACATCATATTCTTTGATGCGCTTCTCCAATTCCCGGACCAATGATTTTCTTACCGAATCTTCATCATTCGTATCACAGTACACCCATAATGTATCATATATATATGCTGTCCTTTCTACAGTACCTTCCATCGCAGGATAAGTAACTACTTCCTCGTTGACGCATACCAATGCTTTCTTGCCTGAATAGGTTATTAAAGGCATACGCACATCAAATTCATTTCTTTCTGTTCTCATAATCATTATATTATAATTCGATAAAAGGGATAGAAAAAGATCCAGAGAAAGAGGAGGCGCTATGGTTAATACCGCCATTATAAACACTACGAGCCGAACAATAGCTGTTATTAGATTCGTTACCGACCATAGAGCCATGGAGACTCCGCTCATTCGCATTGACATCGTTATTAATATATAACCATAAGTAAGCATTCTCGTAATTACGGCCCCCTCCACCGGTAGTCTCCGCACAAAAAAGAGAAAAATCATAATCCGATTTTTTCACCCATGAATCATTGACAACAGGAAGATTAACCCCCGGATATTCCTTCTTTAAATCCAAACCTCTTTCCATGTCACTTTCTTCATTGTCAGGGACACGGTTTGAATAGGTTGTACGTACGGGGACTCTGCTCACATCTGATGCACAGCGGAATTGCACAGGCAGATTATTGCCTTTCGAATCCTTTCGGGCAATGTAATATGCACCGTCCATCTGTCGGAATAGCCCGACAATCGGTAGCCCCCATCCTCTGTATATGGGGACAGAGCGTTTCAGGATTCCAATGCCGCCATCCAGCACCGTATTGTCACTCCATTTGACACCGTCAGCAAACTCCATCTTGGTGTAAGAGTTTACAACGGCTGTCATTACTCCGTCTGCCATTCCCTCACATCCGGGGACATTTCTTACCACGTAGTAATGCTTGCAGGCTTCCATGCCTGCGCCCGTAGACAGGTTGACTGAACCATCGGTTATACACGACACATTTCCGTCTGCGCCAAAAGTGAACACATTCCCAATATTCCCTATCTTCGGCACAAGTCCTGCCTTGGATATGCCGTCCAATAGTCTTTGAGCTTCCATTATTTCTAAAAATCCGTACAATGAACTACCGGTAACGCCACCAATCAGATTGGTTTTATTTGTCGAAGATGCCGGAATAACCATATTACTACCATGCAGAGTGCTGTATTTTACTGTATCCCCGATTATCACCTTCCATCCGCTATTAGCGGTAAGTGCACTGTCTGCAAATGTAGTTGCATTAACGCTGTCTAACATTGTACAACCTGCACCAAACAGGTTTAACCTAGTATGTGCCCATGTGCCAAGCTCAAAGCTCATCAGGCAAGTAATGATTTCGTAGAACTCATAATACATGCCCATATATGGACGATTGGTCGCTTCGTCTGCATTCTTTGCCTGTGCATTCTTGATTGATTGTACCGCGGACACATTTTGTGTCGGGTATCCGCCACCACTTGTCTTATAGTTTTTTTTGAATATGTTCAAAGGTGCGGTGTATGTCCCGATTGCGTTCTTATTATAGACATAATGGGCGCAATTTCTTGCATCACCTTCCAGCTTGGCGGTAACACATTCACCGGGGACGATGGCAAACGGTCTGATTCGCTTTGCCTGCTTCCCTCCGATACCGAAAGGCAGAAGAGACAATGCCACAATGTTATATTCCCCTTCCGTACCTCCCTGTGGCGTATATTGCATGGTGGTGCGTAAGTAATACAAATCGCAATCGGTGAAGTTCATCACGTCTCCATCGGTCCCGTCTATGGCAATATCCCTGCCATCGACAGATTGAGTAAGTCTTCCCGGTGCACATTGTTTTAGCAACTTGCCATTCTTAAACACTCCAAGACGCAGATGTGACGCCAACGAGCGAAGTTTCGATGTGTTCCCAAATGTAACCTGTGCATCCGGGTCTGCACTCCCGTTTACTCTTGCGAATCCACATGCGCCCAAGGCTTCCAGCTCATTTGCCAGTGCTTCGATAGCGGTTGCATTGGCTTCCTCGGCTGCTTGTGCACGTTTTGTTTCGTCAAGAATTCGCTTATTCAATTCGGTTAACTCTTCCGTAAGGTTTTTACGCGTAGTCGGATGTACCACCGCATCAGTGGTTGTAGCAGGGTAAATAGTCTGCTCGCCTTTGGTAAGTTTATGAATTTTAGCCATATAAATCCTTATTTTAATTCGTAAATTTATTCTTTATCGATTCCCGATTAAAGGAAACCACTCAATACATCTTCGTATTCCTTGTCGGAAATTGGAGAGGAAGAAAGCATCTCATTCTGTACATCCTTTACCACAGAGTCCTTTAATTCGGCACGCTGTTCCTCTGTCATGGAATCCCATGTCATTGGATCTCCCTTATCGCCCTTCTGATAGTTAGGATAAACGTCAATTGTACCTGTACTGTCATCAGACTTGCCATTGACAAGAACGATGCCTGTAAACTCCATGGATACAAGGTTACAGATACTATCAGCAAAATCAGCATCAGTAAGGTAATACTCGCGTCTGACCGTCAGGTTGCCCGGACGCATGCCATGATTATCAAACACAACCAGCAGGCTGCCATCATCCAGCCTGCGACAGTTCTTGTAATCGTGTCCATCGAAAGAGGCTACAACGGGTTTCGACAATGCTGTCTGATAAGTAAACCGGAAAGGAGTTTTCAGATCTCCATTCAGATTTTTCTCTATGATTTTAAAATCGGACTGATAATTTATTCTCATAACTATAATATTGATGTTACATCGTCAATTTCCACGGCAGACAGATACTTCTTATCAGCGTCTACGGTTTTCTGATAAGGTGTTAAATCAGGTGCCACGTATCTTTTCAACGCATCGGTAGATAATCTTCCGTTTGTATTCCCTTCCTGAAAGGGTATGTTCTCCTTACCGTTCAGTGTTGTCCGTGCGTCAAGCTCGTTAATCGTTTTTCCTGCCATAAGTATTTGTTTTACATTATAAACATTCTGCCAATCTCCGCCAATACGGTGATGCCATTAACCTTGATTTCCCCGTCTTCATTCCTGCCGATTGCAAACTCCTTATCCGAGGGGATAACTTCCGCAATGGAAACCAAATCATCGTCTGTGAGTGCCCTTTCGCTGACTGTATAGTCATTGTCTGCCGAAGCGCATTCTCTTGCCTCTTCGAACTCACGCATCAGTGTTTTTTTCATATCAACATAAGAGAGGTATTCCTCACTCTGCTTAATCGACTCAAGCTCCTGTTTTTCTTCGCTGCTTATGTTTTCTTTCTTCTCCAGCTCAGTCACGCGGGGGAAGGCTTGGGCGTCATAGCCTTCGGGCTTCAGCTTGGCATAGATACCGCGCATATCCTCGTTAAAGCTCTCCATTGCCCTTTCGTAAGCTACCAAATTCAAAATAATCTTCACCTTCGTTTTATTGGCAAGAGGCGCGCCCTCATCCGATTTCAGAGGCACGAGTTGCAAAAAACTCATTTTTCTGATGATTTCATTGATTTTCATTTTGCACCTCCTTCCTTGGGAATGGAAGACAATATGCTTCTAAGCATACTCTCTATATCTTCGATGGGAGCTTTCATGCCTACTGTCATGGTAAACCCTGTGGGCATGATAGAGGCTGTGCCAACATAAGAATCTCCATCCAATACGATATATTGGATATCATTTGTTGTGTTGTTTGAGACCTCGCCATTTTCATAAAGCCTTGTAATACTTTCTTTTTTTCGTATCAGTTCCATATCTGTATAATTTAATGATTAGTATATTCTTTACTGTATCGGTCCGGGGTTCGGGTCAAGCTTGAGCGGGAACGCCTTCTTCGTGTACTCGTTCGTATTAAGCTGTAGATATACGTAGTACTCGCCAAGAAAATCAGATAAGCTGAATGTCCCGAATATTTCAACCTCTCTGTCTTGAATCAGATTGAAATCCTGTAATTTTTCCCTGCTCATATCTTCGTCCGAAACCACACGCCTTAGTGTAATCCAATTATTAGTCAACGTTTTAGTACCGACTGAATAATACGTAAGTTTAAGATTCCATTTAACCGCAGTGTTAAGCCCGGTCATTGAGTTAGTCACATATTCGGCTGTCAGATTGATTACCAAACCACCCGCTTCTTCTTCCGATACATACTTAACCCTGCCGGGAGAGCAGTTCATGACAGGCAAAAACAGATTAGCCTTGTCCGCCTCGATGATACTTTCAATCTTATTCATGCAAAAAAACGGATATACATCGTAGTATTGACCAAGTGTCAGACCATTGGCAGGCATCTCTAATGTAACCCCCGCTCTGACATTAGCCAGTTTCCTCACAATTCTGTTGGACGAGTCAACCAACATCGCCCCAAACCACCATGTATCAAGGTTGGTAGCGGATTCTATGTCGGACAGCTCGACCGAGCCGGGACCTGATTTATCTGCGGTAGTAACATTTCGAGCAAGAGAGCACGATATAGAGCCATACATAGACACCTTGGAATCGCAATAGAAGCTATGGAACGGCGGTTGCGCATCGTGCTTGTACAGCAAGAAATCTGCCAACCTGTACGGACTCGCACTTCCGCCCCAAGGTCTCTCATAGATGTATCCGTTCATCTTGTTTCCTGTATACAGCTTGGGGATTTCCTCATAAGATGCTACAGGGGGCGGCTTAATGCCGCAATTCCTCATCGAGCCTTTCCACCAAGCCCCTTCACCGTCAGACGGCATGCTCCTGTCAGGAGCAGCAGAGGCAATATGGACAGGCTTGCATCTTGACCACATATTAATCTCATGGCTCGTGCATAACCCGCTCACATTCGTTGCAGACGTCCCAAGAACGGCAGCAACGTCACTCCTCAGATTGACAGGAGACGTAATTACGTTATTCGAGTTAGCCATATCAGTAGAGCAGTAACAGGGTTATATAAGTCGAGATAAAGGCACACATCTCCATCCAAAACACAGGCTTCCTGAACTTAAGGCATGCCAATACGATTACACCGCCAAGGAAGGTTATAAGAGGGACGTACCAAAAACTCATCAACACTTGCCATACAAGAGAGGCAAGCGCGCAGATTCCCGCGCTTACATAATGGATATTGCGGTTATAGTCCTCCTTGAACAAGGGAGCCGAGCCGACAAATGCCAATGATGCACTTGCGATAAACGCCAGGAATTGGTATTCTTCCTTGCTGGCTTCGATGAACGATGCAACAAGCAGGGAAGATTCGGCAAGGCAGAAGAGCGTGAACAGCCAACCCCTCTTTCCAAGCCGATAGTATGTGTCACTGATACTTGCAGGGATGCCATACATCCCGACTGTATATCCGATATAGGATACAAACAGAATAATCGAAACAATCAATAATGTAACCATAGTTTTTAATTTATAAATTTACGTTTCAAATCATCAATCTCTTTGTGCAGCTCAATTATCTGAGCCTGCAATACTGCCGTATATTGGGCATAGTTCACGGACAGGTAGTGTTCTTTCGTGCTGCCTTTAGACACCAGCTCAGGATACAATTCTATCATGTCCTGTGCGATAAACCCTATGCTTTCCTTTCCATCCTTGATATAGCTGACAGGGGTAATGAACCCTCTGTTCCGTAGCGGTTTTATACATGATTTTAAGCGGGCGTCCGAATAAGCGGTAATCTCACCGCTTGCAAGGAACGAACCCTGAACAACCGCCCTGTTATTAGATGCCTCGAGCTCCAATCTAATCCCCGGGCTGTTACCTCCATCATCATTAGACACTGCTATCAGCATGGTTCCCCATGTGTCGTAATCAGGTCGATACGTGCCAATGGTGTATCTTGTCTGCCAACCAACACCGTCCAGTGTATCCTTCCAGCTAATTATCGGTCTACAGGAGTCGTGCATCATCAAGGATAATTGGTTAGCCCTGAATACGGCATTGTCCGGGTTGAAGTATATCGGCCATTGCAATTGCCAACGGTCTGTCATCGTGCTTACGAATGATGCTCTGCATTGAATATTATTGTAGCAATAGAGATTCGTGATATTAACAATACCGTCCGACTGGAACTGAGCTACACGCCCTGCCGAAGTGTAGAATGCGATACCGTAATATCCCGACATGTGCACAAAGTTGTCATTCCCTGCGAAGGATAAACCATTCCAAGGACTACCCCCATCGTGAGCATTATCAGGCTCACTACCAATTATGGTGCACCCAACCTTATTCGCCCAAACAGTACTCCACATATTACTATTCCATCCGCCGCCAAGGCTCTTGCTTCCCGATGTGGGAATCAGCCCATCAGAACCGAAACTGTAACCGAATCCCGAACCATTAAGGGATATTTTTTTGCTTCCGTAGATAGTCAAGGAATCATCAGACGCCTCCTTCAAGTATACGTAATCACCGTCACCGAAGTTTATTTTGTTACCAAAATTCCCGGCTTTGTTCAGGACTATATTATTAGTAGTCATAGTTCCGTTTATCGCAAGGTTGCCTGTTATCGTCCCGCCTGCCAAAGGCAGATACTTTCCTGTTATAATATCATCCTCCAATTGGGACAGTTTTGTCGGATACGCAGGAAGAGATATCACCCCATTGGATACATTGTAAGGAGTCGTGCCCAGCTTTACCTGCTTGGCATATACACTGCCCAAGTCCGGTATGTGGGAAAAATGGATTCTCTTGGACGTGTCAGACTTGGCAAGCTCTTCCCACATGGCGTCTATATCCAAACCGCCACCGCCTTTTTTATTAGTCCACTTGTTTTTAACCGAGTCGTAGGTCAATACCTGTCCTTCCGATAGAGGAGTAACCAGGTCTACATCGTCCAGCATGCCCAATGAGGTTGCACCACTTCCACCACCGGTTGTCGAACCGAACGCAGCAAGGTCTCCCGTAGCGTAGAAATTAACCATAGACCCATCATCTTTCTCTACATATACGGCATTATTGGTCGCGTCATATTTCAGCAAAGCATTACCGATTTGGACAGAATTGATGGCTTTTATATGAGTGAACGGATATTGAGGTTCCAATATATATTTGAATTCTGCCGAGCGCAAGAACTTAAATGCCGACAGTAATACACCGACCGTTTCCTCACCGACAAAGAATGACAACGGGTCTGCATGGAGTGTACCATCTTCTTCCCACCAAAGTGCACCGTTGGCAAAGTAACCCGTACCGTCAAAGCGTACAAGACCTTTGGCAACGTTTTCCGGCACACTGCTTTCCGGGTAATCGAATTTGTCCAGCATGGAACCTCCCCACCAGGAAGCAATACCTCCGCCACGCTTGTCGGATTGGTGTACACCGTTCGTACCGCTCATTATCTTGAAACCGCTTTCCGAGGTGTATCCTAAAGCTAACAATGAGGATTGAATAAGACCACCCTCAATATTGGTATATTCCTTAAGTGCTTTCGTCAGATAGGATATATCTCCTATATTCTTCGATATTTCCTTGATGGATTCGTTAAGCTTGCCCTGTATATAATTGTTCGCGGCATTGACATTGGCAATAAAATCACCGTACTTCAAGTTGAACGCTGAATACTTGCCATCCACCATAGCCACTTCGGTCGCTGTGGTCTTACCGTCCTGAATCACACCGTTAATGGTGTTTATAAGCTCCTGTGCCGAGCTATTGAACAAGCGGTACGCGGTTTCCAACTCCGTCTTTACCACGCCTTCATCAAGAAGCTCATTCTCTATAATCTTATTATAGGATTCTGTTACATCGTTTTTGATGGAGTCAATATTATTCAGGTATTTTTTAATCGCAGCCGCTTCCCCTCTGTCTACGATACCATCATTGAATGCTTCATCGGTAAAGTCCTTCATTGAACTTACAGTGCTATCCAGCTTTTCAGCCGCTTTCTTCGTTTCTTCGGCTATTTTCTTTGCTTCTTGCGCCAAAGTGTCATCAGTGTATTTTGATGCAAGCTCCCAATGGGAGATACTAAATGCTTCCCCTGCCTTTTTTGAAGTGTTCGCTCTGAGCATATCGTCCTTGTAAGTGCTACCATAGGTCGCATTTACCCACATATCACCTATGTCGTATGCGTCCGAATTCTGCGGTTGTCTCACAAAGATGCGTCTTTTCCCATCTGCGGTATCCTGTGCTTTTTGAGCGTTTTCCAAAGCCTTGACAATATCCGTATCGGTAATGGCATTCCAATACCATCCCTTTTCTTGTTCATATTGGAACCGGTATGTTTTTCCCTCCTTGCTGTAATAGAGGTCTCCCAAATGATTGTTCTTCTTCTCATCTGTATCCCAATCGGATGCGGGAATATTTTCAAGGGTGGGCACCGGGTCGTAAAACCATGTTTCTACCGCACCGTCAACCTGATTCTGGATATTATCTATTTCCTGCTTGATGTACTCTTTCAGAGGGTCTAAATCTTCAATGTACTTTTCAGATGCTTTTTTGAGAGCATCTTCGATGGTGTCTCCATTGCCGATGGTAGTACCGACCGACAGCTTTCCTTTCAATTCCACGCCTTCACCTTGGGTGAATTTAACAAAGCTGTTACCATCACGGTCCCCAATATACGCATCACCGTATACATGGAAAAACGCCTTGTTGTTAGTTTTGTCTACACCATACTCAACATACTCCTTGTTCAAGTAGGAGTAGGAGTCTATACCGTGATACAGAGTAACACTCGGGCTGAACACATCGGTAGAAGAGAAAACAATGGCATTCTGTGCGTCAATATTGCTTTCATCCGTCACGTCCTTGTTGTCAATGCCTTTCCATTTGATTCGTGCACCAAGGTGGGCTACAGTATCACCCTTTGCCGGAATATCACTGCCTGTGTCGCAATCCGCCATGCTGAGGTCAATATAGTGCAATTTGTATATGCCGACATTGATAGGCTCTTTGCTTGCCCCTACACATAAACGCCAATAATAATGGTTCGCTACCTGTTGGTATTCTCCCGGTTTTTGTATGTTGAAGTTTTTGCTCTGTATCTGGAAGCCTGCACGGAAGCGGTTCTCCACTTCCACACCGTCCTGCTCGGCAAGGAAGAAACATCTGTACACGCCTTCGGGAACGCCATTGTCTACCGTTTCTTTATCCATCAATTGGAGTTCACTGCCATCTGCAAGCAATATAGGATTCCCGTCTGCCATTGAAAGTATGGGCGTTTGTTCAATGGTGCCCTTGGTCCAAACATCAATAAGCGTAACAGCACCACCCGGAGTTAGAACTATCTTTCCACCTACAGAATTTACATTTTGTATCTCCAATGATTCGAAATAGGCTTTCATGCGGACTTTCAGTTTATCAACCTCCGCATAGGTTTGACCTGTTTCCTTATCAACCATTATGATACCACCTGTACTACCACTGACAAATTTCCCTATTTCAAAAGCTTTGTCAGAGGATAACTTGTGCGGGGTACGGTCATCTTTATCTTTTCGCAAGAAGAAATTACTTCCAAAGGCTTTTATCAGGCTCTTAATTTGTTCTGAATTATATCCACCATTACCTTGACCACCGCTTACTATTGAATCAATCTGGTTCTGAATTTTTTCTAATGTGCCTACAATTTTTTCTTCCTTGAGAGTAATTTCATATTCTGGAATCATATCATCACCTTCTTTTATAGAAAGAGAATCAATGATTATACTCCCACTTATTCCCAAATCATCATCCTCAAACAACATCAAATCACCTTCTTTTATGGTATCATGAATGCTTGTCTGATTATTGGCAACAGCATCATCGTGTTGCCTTGCCATGTAAATATTGTCTACTTTGGGAATGTATGAATAACGAATATAGTCATTTTTTGCTAACCATTTTTTTGCAGATGAAAGTAATCGTTGGGAATGTGCTTTTATATAGACATCAGGCATTGATATATCTAATAATACAAACTTATCACCTGATTTTATATTATAATTTTTATATGGGAAGAACAGTTTAATTCCATCATCATATACACGAGTGCATGTAAGGATATATTTATTACCATGTTTCTCACATTTAGTTATTTCAAAATCACGTCCTCCACACATTCCGTCTTTCATTGACAAGGTAGCAGTTTCTCCCAAAAGGTAGTTGTTGATATCAAAACCTATATCCTTCAATGTGACAGTAAAATTCCCTTTTTCTATTTCCCCTTTATTATCTGCTTGACCATCATCGGTTAGCTGTTCGGCTGAGTACACTTCGTCAAGATTCCCATTATCTCCTGGGTCTATTGAAACAGTTATTCCTGCATCTTCGAGTTGCTGTGCTGTCATTCCCTCTATTGAAGGAAATATTTCTTCCAAACCTTCCTGGCTTCCATCAAAAAAAATAGTACCTTCTCTTATACCAAGTTCTTCTATGTTATCGCTGTCGATATAAGGGTCTAATGTTGTTTCGGGGAATCCAGGTAACATAAGGTTGTCTACTGCCATATTATTTGGCAGATAATTGCCGACAGAGGAACCGGATAATTTATTGTAATATCTGTCAGGCATATTTCGTGTGCTTCCATATGCTCTTAGACGAGTAACAATCTTTTGGTCAGCTTCGGCATTGCGTTCTATCTCATACAATCCTTTGCCTTTCCCATATTTAAAAATATTGTCTACTGCTATCCCAGCAGTGCCTATAGTGATCTCTCTTCCTCTTATTATGAAATTAGCTTCAAATTCAGAGTTTGTTAATGCAAGTGCATCCCATACATTTATTGTATCTACACTTATGTTGATATTTTTCTTGTTGACATATTCAGGATGAACGATTACAGTCCATTTTTTATTCCCTGTATATATACGATCAAGGTTTACCTGAATGCGTTCAGCGAGATTTGATATAGATGATGCAAAAAAGCTGAATTTTGGCAGTGAGGTAAAATGTATATTGTTGTCATTGGGAACATAATCAAGGAAATCACATCTCGCAAGTTCGTCACTTAAAGAGTTGAATTTTACATTGTCATAAGTGAATGCATCTCCTGTAGAATTTTTACTTGCTTTCTTTAAAATAGTAGGGTCATAGTTTATTTCAAAACGTTCCCCACGATATATAAGATAATCACCTATTGCAAACTCTATAGGGGATTCGCTTTTTATAGTACAAACAACAGAACATTCACCCATAAATTCACCATTATATTCCAACTGATGAATTTTACATTTTGCTATCTGTCCTGTTTTATTATATATCGTCCAACTCATAACACTTTTTCTGTAAGTCCCGTTATTGTTTCACCAATGCCCTTTACCGGAGTTACTCTTGATAAAGGGTTGTCAACTTTCATAGTAAGCTCAAATTCCATAATATCATCAAGATTGCCTTTTGTAAGTGTAGGCTTTCCTATTTTAAAAAGTCTGCAAGTCCGACCTATTCCGTCATGTGGAACAAACAGCTTTGTTTCCACCCCACTACCATCTTTTCCTGTCAAATAATCTAACAGAAAGTCCATTTTGTCCCATGCTGTATTTGGTTTCCCTTTATAAGCTATCCTTATAGTTATATTGTATGGTTTTAAAGGAAGGGTAGGAGGTATATAAGTGTCTTCTCCGTTTTCATCTGACCAATTCCTTGAAGGGAGGTCCTTGATTTCCATGTCTGGTAAAGATATACCCATACATACCATTCCGAAATCAGTAAGACTGTCTTTCAAAGAGGAACTTTCCTTTACTTTTTGCATTAATATGGAATAAGGCTTGCTCATCGTACTATTGTTTGTTATATAAGATCATTTTATAGAGTATTCGCTAAGATCTATCTGTATTCTGTCAGTTCCTTTGCCGTATTTATCGCGCCACTCCTTGGCTTTGCGCTCCACATCGTAGGCATCAGCTTTGTTAAACTTGTTTTTTTTGTTTCTTTTGTCCTTATGGTTGTATACTGTTATTGGGCAATCAACTGCCATAAGTTCTATTTGTGCTGCGGTATATCCCCAATAATATCCCCACATTGGAATATTCCACAGTCCCCATAGCAATTTCAAGGGCTCTGTGAGGCATCCATGTTTTTCTCCGATGAACCATGCTGCTCCCCAGTCTGTCCTCGAAGGATACGCCTTGCTTCCTCCCTCGTCTTCATCATCTCGGTATCCCTCATCTCTGTCAGATATATGATAGACATGAAGTAGCTCTCCACATCCTCTTTTTTTTTACATGTTTCCAATAATGGCAGATATTCTGCATCGGTGTATTGCTTCACATAGAAAAACCATCTCCAAAGAAACCAATAAAGAAAAAATATCGAGAAATAGCCGTTAAGCAGAAGAGCTGCCACACATTTGGCATTCACTTTTCGCTCGTCCTTCTCGTTTAAGATGATGTCTGTCACCTTGCTTTTGGCTCCGTTTCTTATATAACCTATCTTCCATTTGGATTTTCCAAGAATGACAATATCCTTCTTATTGCGTTTTACCGCATTAAGTTCTCTCTCATCAGCTTCTGTAGGCTCTGATATTATCTTTCGTTTTGTCATGATTATATATTCGTTAATGAACAGAAGTGGATATGCATTATTCCACCTCTGTTTTCTAAAAAAAATCTCATTAACCACCTATTGTTTTCCATAAAATCATAATGTCAGCACCTTCACTGTTCTCTAAAGGACTGACGGCAACATTGAAATAAGCCGGATTGTCACCATCAGCAGCAACAAGACTAGAATACATTTCCACATTAGGTAAGGCGATAATAGTCTGTCTGTCTTCGCTGAACATTAATAAAGAGCCTGCAACTTTTTTGGGAGCAAGAGAGTATGCGGCTCCTGCGTATGTTACACCGTCAACAAGAATGCCTTCTGTACTTGTGATATCTGTTCCTACCTTGTTCATCAACAAAGAATTTACAGGTCCTGCAATACTTGCCACTTGGAATGAGATATCGCTATCTCCTTTTGTTGCCTTGCTTACCCATGTACTTCCTGTAGTAAGTTTGATTTCTGTAACGTCTGCATCTCCAGTATTGAAACTTACTCCTTCTTCAAGTACTGGGAATTCCATATCGGCAGTAAATGATTTGCCTAAATCTGCTGCCTTTATTTCAGCGTTTTTGAAATAAACTTCCTTTACGTCATTGAAAAGTGTTTTCAAATCGGTCAGTTTGGTTGTTACGGTTAGTCCTGCCATAATTTTATCGTTTTTATTGTTTTAATTTGTGTTTGTTAATATGAATAGCTGTCGGTTGTGTTTACCAACAACTTTGCTTGTATGTTCCATACGGTGAAACCTAATCCATCATCTCCTTTAAGGACTATCTTCGGATTCGTTACCGAATATCTCTCAGAAACAATTGGGAATTTCTCAAGAACGGCATTAAGTATTTGTTCTAACTCCCTAGTCGGAGATATTCCGCTGCTACGGTTCCTCACAAATATCTCTATACGCATTGTAGTTTTCTGCCATGCATTCTGATCATCAATAGCTATCGGCAGAGATACCACTATCATATTATCCGTTTGTTTGGATAAAGCGGATGGTCTGTGTTCTGGGAATACCCTTTCTGCCACATCTGAAAGCCTTTTACACATGTCTTTCAATATTTCACTGATATAGTGCTTGGTTATATGCGCCATCAGGATATCGGTTTTAGATTGTCTAACAATATACTTTTAAGCCCTTGGTATGTTTCGGTTAGAACATTAAGTTTGCGTGTGTTTTCCAAATAAACTGAATATTCTGTTCCGGTGGTCATTACTATGGCATATCCTTTTTTAGGGCTTCCCTTATAACTTTGTAGAAAATTTAATGAGGTTTGCTGACCATATAAATTATCTACATCAACTGCTCCACTTACACTCCTTGCCTTTCCTTCATAAGGGCGTGTCAAATAGATGGTTTTACCCTTCTGTATTTTTAACCTTATTGGTTTCCTTAGCCTATCTCCGGAAGATATTACGAATGCAAGTTTACCGTCAATATAGAAGCCACAGGAGTAAGAGGTTTGAGTGTTCCCGGTAAAACCGTCGAATTGTCTTTTTCTCTCTGCATCATCTATCAGTTGGTAGCATATTCTTGCCATTTTGTCTATAAAATAAGCATTTTTTATGGCTTTGAACATTTGTACACCTTCATCAAACCCTTCTATCTTCCCCATATATTTAGTTTTTAGACATATTGAAATAAATTGTGGTTCCCATTTCAGTAGGGTAGGCATCAGTCACTGTCAGCTTTTTGTTAGTTCCCGTATAGTCGGTTACATCCAATATACATCCTGTACAAACGCCCTTTACTAGCCCAGGTATATCAACCGCATAATCTCCTTTTAATACATTGTCTGTTTTGAATGTGCGCAGGTTACTACTTCCATATTTATTGCATTTGCCTTCGTACAACACAGTTTCTACGCCATCATCCCATGATGTTTCATCGGATATCTTGTATACTCTGCATGTATGTGGGAATCGTGGGTTGCTTACTTTCGCCATAACTTCATACCATAGGTTTTCATCCGTATCGTCCCTTTTATAGCATTCTCTCCATATTTTTTGTAGATATCGTTAGCCATAGCTCGAAGATTGCGCTTATCGAAAGCGGAACTTTGTGTACCTCCTTCTTTGTGTTTCCATACACCGTTTGCATCTTCAATGCTGCCGGTTACACTTGGGGTGCTTGCACACCACATATATAAGTCGGCTTTGCATAATTCTTTCGTTCGTTTATCTATATCCCTTATATCAAGATTGGGGACAAGTTCACGATCTATCAGAATTGAGTTAATAGCATTATCGCTTACATCGAATCCGACACAACCACGGAGATAAGACTCTATGGTCGTGTTGAGTTCTGTAATATTTTGAGAAGCATTAGTCATTATTCCCCTTTAATTTCTAGATAATACATCCACCGTACCTTATTTGGAACTACTAGCCCTGTTACTTCGGATTTGATTACTTGGGTCATTGTCTCGTCATCAAACAGTTGACGAATCAAAGTGCGTCCACCGTCATACAAAGCTGTTCTCGCTCCCGGCGTTTCCATATAGATAGGCTTACCGCATTGGACATCACCAATAGCACCATTTGGAATATAAACCATAACTCCTTCGTTAAAACTCTGTAAGTTAACATATTCCATCTTTTTGGCGGTCTTGTTGAATTTTTCAACAACAGATATAGCATCGATTACTACAATAGGAGCTCCAACTCTCGCCTCAATGAATGCTTTAAGGGTTTCATCGTCAATCAAAGAACCTAATGCCCTTTTATTAGCATCATCTGTAACATCTGGGCGTGTATAAGTTACATATAAATTACGGAAATATGGGAGCATCATCAAATCATCCCATGTAGTTTTACTAACTTCCCAATGTCCGGCAGGAGCAAAATCTTTTTGTTCGCTGTTACGTTTCACATCACGCATTACTTTTATAGGGTCAATGGCATTAGTATCAAATTTTTGAGTGACTGTTCCATGAGAACTATCTTTAGAATACCAATGACTTTTTTGAATATTCTTAGAAGGAACACCAAAATCTATTTCTGTGGTAATGCCTAATGGGTTATTGGTGGCATTGATTACTAGCTTCCCTTTATTGGATACAATTTGATGACGTTGGTGGGCAATAGTATTATAATTACCACCAATCAAATCGTCAATACCGTTAAATAATAATTCCATAATGGTATCTTCGATTTCCGGCGTAGTATCTCCAATAGCATTGGCGAGCATCATCTTCTCTCGGAGGATTTTGCGGCTCATTACAACTTCATGCTTAAATGTAGGTAAACCACCCATTTTCAAGCTGAGACCATCAGTTGATTTGGTTGCACCGTCACTGTCAATATCCACATAAGTTGCCATAGTGTATGGGCGGATAGTTGCCTCAATCTGCTCATACGTAGGATTGATTGGAATATTAGGATTCAAAGGGAAACCCATCTGTGAGAACGTTCTGTCTGCATTGTATTTTTCGGCAAACATATCGTTGATGTATTTAGTCAACGCACTACCTTGTTTATCGCTTACGTATCCCATTGAAGCAAGTCCTTTTGCTACAATGTCGTAGAATTGTTTGTCTCTTGTGTACATTATATCCTCCTTTCTTTAGGCTTCTCTTACAAATTCAATCATTGGGAGATTAGACTCCATGGCTGTAGGAATACTTGCTCCTACTACTCTGTCTGCATAAATTCTTCCTGCTCTCACTACGGCACAAGTAGCTAAAGTGCAACCTTCAGGAATGCAAACATCTTCAAAAATCAATCCGTTTACAGTGTTTGTAATATCGGTCCATTTGGAAGCATTGAAAGATTCAGGAGATTCAATTTTTGTTTTGTTCTTATATATTTTACCTCCATTCTCTACGATATCACCTACTTCATAAGTTTTTTGTTCATACGCCGGTCCAGCCAGCACCACTACCGTTTTACCTGCTCCCATAAATTGTACCGGTGTACCTGCACCAATAACTGTACCTGCTGGGTATTTGGTGTGATTTATCATGCCACCTCCCTGATACAGTTCTCTTACTCTGCTCCACACAGGAAAATGGCCTCCGAACTCTGCACTTCCTTGTGCTATGGTATTAAAAGTACCTTTTTGTAAGTTCATACTTGTTTTGTTTTAATTTGTGTTTGCGTTAATACTCTCTCAGTCTTGCTGCTCGTTTTTTGGTAATTTCCCTTGGCTTTGCATACGGGCTTTGAACGCTTCTCGTTTCACTTTGGCAGCTTCTTTATCTGCTGTTCCTCCATTACCGCCACTGCCTTCCCCTCCGTAAGGAGATGCTCCGTTACCAAAATACGACTTCAGTTTTTCCTCATAAACATTCTTAACAGCATTCATGAATGCAGTATCATCCATGCCTTCTTTCAATTCTGTCATTTGAACAGCGTCATTCCATAAGGCAGTGTTCTGTACTTTCAGTTCCTTTGCTTTCCCTTTAACAGCACTACGTATTTGATCCATGGAACGTTTCTGTTGTTCTCCTTTCAATTGAGCTTTGAGTTCTTCAACGCTTTTTTTCAATTCGTCCAACGCTCCATCTTGTTGTTGCGATGATTGTTGAGTCTGTGGCTTGTAATTTTTAACAAATTCGCTTTGTTCATGCCGCATTTGTCCACCCATGGATTTTAGGATTTTCACATGTGTGTTCACGTAATCATCTGTCACAATTGCATCATCCGTAATACCAGGAAGAATCGCTTCAAGATATGTGTCAAGTGTCCTTACAGATAATCCGGTGTCTCCGTACATCTGCGTGTTAGCATCAGGTTCTCCGATACTTGGCTTAAATTTGGATAAAAGGGTCTCTTTGTCCATAATGTTCGTGTCTTATTTTGTGTTTATGTTGAAAAAAAATAGAGCCATATCAAAGTGGGGTTTCCACCTCGATACAGCTCTATCGGCTTTATATCTTAATCTATTATGTCGTTGCGGAAGGTGGAATCGAACCACCGACCTCTTGGTTATGAGCCAAATGAGCTACCAACTGCTCTATTCCGCGATATTATTTTATTCTCCGTTCCCTGTTGCATTGATGTCAATATAGTGTTTGCATCTCCTACATTTTACCCGAAGCATAACAATCCCTTTAAGGTAACGTATTTCGCCTGTCTTTTGACCACATACAGGGCAGATTGCCATGATCCCCTTGATCTCTGTCTCATCAAAATTTATTTCTGTATGAATCTTTATCATAGGCTTTCTTTTCTGCAAAGATAAATGTTATAATCTGATTTGCAAATAAAAATAGGATATATTTTCTTTATTTTAATGGAGTATATATGTATATTTGCATAAACAATTGTAAATACAAGCCAAAGAGCTGTGTTACCCATACTGATTGTATGGATGCACAGCTCTTTTCTTTTGAATATGGATATAATAGATTGCAAGTTAAAAACAAAGTACGGTCAGGATGTGCTTGATTCTAATTATATACTTTCCCTTCGTGAAGTGGACAGGAAGAACCCAAACAGGTTGAAGATTATCGCACAAGCAGGGGGACAAGAAAAGCTATTGTCCACTAATGCTGATATATGCATATATGGTGGGCAGCGCGGTGGAGGAAAAGCACTGATATTCGATGAACCGATATGTACTCCATTTGGTTTTAGAAAGATACAAGAAATAAAAGAAGGTGATATTATAACTGGACTTGACGGGGGCATGCAACGGGTTGTATACAACTCCTATCAAGGCTATAAGGAATGCGTAAGGCTGAAATTTGTTGACGGTTCATACACAGACTGCTGCATAGACCATCTTTGGAATATAAAGCAATCAAATTATTGTTCCAAGAAACGTACCATGTATAGATTGGGGCTTAATGACGAATGGAGAGTATGGACTACAAAGATGATTATAGATCATATGGAAAAACAAAAGGGGAAGAAGCAACCAAAACATCTTTCCATTCCATTATGTAGTCCTGTAAGATTTACAAGGAACAAGCCATTTAAGTCCAAATTCAATCCGTATATAATTGGTGCTCTTATTGGGGATGGGTGTATAACGGAGAATATAATAAACGAGAACAGCTGCATTATGCTGTTCAATCCAGATGAGGAAGTTATCAGTGAATTTAAGAATAATGTAGAATATTCTTCTTGTAAATTCAAAGGTGGGTGTTATCACATGCGAATAAACGACAAAGAACTTATTGACGAAATACAGAAGATTGGGATAGTCGGAAGTTCTGTTGAGAAGCATATTCCAAACATGTATTTATATGGTACATTGGAAGAAAGATGGGCACTTATTCAAGGAATGATGGATACGGACGGAACGATTGACAGCAGAGGTCACCTTTCTTATACGACAGTAAGCAAGAACCTTGCAGAAAATGTGAAGTTTATTATAAACAGCTTAGGCGGATTGGCGACAATAAGCAAGGGGAGAGCCGGGTATAGAAATTCACAGGGTGAGTATGTTCGATGTAATGATGCCTACAATATTTATATAAGAATACCTGATGCGGAAAGATTATTCAAAGTACAACGCAAAAAGGATAGATGTAAGCCTTATAACGGTGGCATAAGCATTAATGCGAGAAGAATTGTAGGATACGAGAGAATAGGAATAAAAGAATGTTGTTGCATTGCGGTGACAAATCCCGATAGTTTATTTCTTACAAGGGACTTTATTGTCACCCACAACTCCTATGCACTACTTATGGAAGCGTTGAAGGATGTAAAAAATCCTAATCTTCGGTCTATCGTGATGCGTCATGAATTGAATGACCTTTCAGATATAATCGAAACATCATATCAGATTTATACACCATACGGCAAATACAACAAATCTAAGAATGATATGACTTGGAATTTTGACCGTGGAGGGTTTTTGGAGTTTTCTTATCATGCCGACAGCGTAGAGGACTTTAAGACACGTTTCCAAGGACATCAATACTCGTATATTGGCGTAGACGAAATAACACACATGGACTATCCGAAATTCAAATACATGATAACATGTAACCGTAATGCTTTTGGTTTGATAAATCGTTTTATTGGTACTTGTAATCCTGACCCTGATTCGTGGGTCGCTCGTTTTATCGATTGGTGGATAGGAGAGGATGGTTATCCAATTCCCGAGCGTGATGGCATTATCCGTTATTGCTTTATGGACGGAGAAGATGTTTCATCTATATATTGGGGAGATACACGTGAAGAGGTATATAAGCAATGTAAACACATTATTGAAAAATACTATCGAAAGGAATACGAACAATACGGTTCTCCTGAAGAATTGTTCATCAAGTCTGTAGCGTTTATTGAAGGTAAACTATCAGATAATGTCCAGCTTCTTCGTTCCGATCCGACTTATCTAGCCAATCTTGCAAATCAAAGCGAGGAACAACGTGCAAGGGATTTAGATGGCAACTGGAAATACCGCTCAATAGGTGATGATATGATAAAGCTACAGCACATGGAAAATTTTTATAAGAATGCTTATTGTCCCGGAGATGGTGTACGCCGGGTATCATGTGACGTGGCTTTTGATGGTGGAGATGCTATGGTCATGTGGTTATGGATAGGCAATCATATTCAAGACTTGTATGTATGCCGGTTTAACTCAAAAGGCGCAGTTAACGCTGTAAAGACAAAACTCAATGAATGGCATGTGCGTGAAGAGAACTTTACTTATGACCTTAATGGGTTGGGACAGGCTTTTAAAGGTTTCTTCCCTAAATCTGTGCCTTTTAATAACAGGGAATCTGTAGCGGATGAATACAAGTATATTTATGCTAATATGAAATCACAGGCGGCTTATATGTTCGCACAGGCTGTGATAAACTGCGACATTTCTATTTCAGAAGATTTATTAAAGAGGAAAATAAGCACACGTTCATTCACGGATACTCCTCTTACATTGGTGCTAAATAAAGAAAGGAAGGCTATACGCCAGAATGTGACGGAGGCCGACAAAGGTTTTTCTCTTATAAAGAAAACGGAAATGAAAGCATTGGTCGGTCATTCGCCTGACTTTATCGAGGCTCTTTTGATGAGGTTTGTATTTGATATTAAACAGAAACATCATACGAAGCCTAGAAGATTGCCGAGATATGTCAATCCTTTAAGGAGATTTGTAAAACAATAAACACAAGATAAACATGAGAACAAGAGACATTAAATCAAAGCGACCATTTCGAAGGATACGCCCGGATGGTTACATATCACATGGTAGATTTTCTTCTTTGGAAAATGCGGAAATGCCTTCTGATGTGATTAATTTTGATATCGTAACACAAGCGGACTTTCTTCGTGAATTTTATCCTACGGGACATGCAATCAATGACCCTACTATCTATCCAGATATTTGGAGGGAGGAAGATATTCCTGTATTGGATGAATCTGGGAATGATACAGGGAAAACCACACGTAGGTTATATAAAGAATTAGTTCCTCGTTATGCTTTTGCCTTTCAACAGATAATTACTGTTAAACATCTTGTACATCTGTGTGGGAATGATGTGCAATTTGAGCTTAATTCCACTAAGACAACCGAAAAAGAGAATGAGGATTTTGCCATTTATCGTACAGGATGGCTTAAAAAGGATATGGAGATAGCTTTTTATGAATCAGCCAAATCAGTGAAAGTTACCGGAGACAGTGCCTTTGTCGGTTATCTGAGAGATGGAGAGTATTATTGGAAAACATTGTCTTATCTTAATGGTGATACATTATACCCACACTACGATTCGGTTACAGGGAAAATAAATCTGTTTGCACGTGCTTTCAGAGATTATAATGAAAATGGAGATATATTGACTGAATGGTTGGAAGTATGGGATGATACATATTTATATAGATACAGGCAAGGGAGCGAAGGGAATAAGACGCTTAAAGAAAGATTGTTAGGTATATTTGGTATTAACGGATATATATTGATATCTAAAAAGCCACACGGATTCCCATTTATTCCTGTGGCATATAAACGTGATGATAATGGTGCTTGCTGGTCTATGTCACAAGATACAATAGACGGTTATGAAATGTCATTTTCCCAAATGGCACACAATAATCAGGCTTATGGTGAACCCATTCTTGTATTCCAAGGAGAGGGGGATAACTTGGATGCATTGAAAGATGTGAATGGTACAATTAAATCGCTCTCTATGACAGCTGAAGATAAAGCCTCATACCTGCAAGCACAATCCGCATCAGACAGCTATATGAAACAACTTGATACACAATATAAGATGATATTCTCACAGTCATTCATTGTTGATCCTCCCGAATTGAAATCAGGTGATTTGCCTGCGGCAGCTTTGAAGATTTTATATTCTCCTGCTTATGAGAAGGCTATGAATGATTGTTTGGAATATCAATCTTTTCTTAATGATATGGTGAAAATATTTTCCTATGGTTATGGAGTGGAGATGAAAAAGACTATAGATTTCACTAATCTTAGCATGAAATGGTGGCTGGAACCCTATGTTCATGTAAACTCTTCTACTGTGATTGCCGATCTTGCATCTGCCGTGGTAAATGGTTTCATTTCTCGTCAGACTGCATCGGAGAGAATAGAAACACTTTATGCTACCAATGCGGAGTGGGACAGAATATTACGTGAAAAGAAAGAGGAAGGAGAAAGGGAATTACTGAATCAGATAAAATTGCAAGAGGCAAAGACTAAAAACGCATCAAATAGTAATAGTTCATCATCACAAACAACAAAAAAAGAATAGGCCATGTTGAAATATTCCACAAGATTCAAAGGGGAGAACAAACGCCTTTTTATTACCGCCCAGCACAGAGCCGTTGCCGATCTTATGATTATGGGTTGGACTCCCAATGACGCTTATATTGCAGTAGGTTTGTATAATGCCGCTTTTTCTGATGAATACAACAATACCCAAATCATGCAGATTACAGAGGACAAGCGTTTTTTAGAATATATGCAAAAGAAGGAGCGTGCCATTGCCCGTGGTTATAAAAAATCCGTTCCTGCAAGTATCGGGACAGACGAGGAAGAGAAAGCTAAAACATCGAGTTTTCGTTCCAAAGACGAGGTGATAGATGCTTTAGTTGAAACTGTTGGAGATTTAAGAGGTAAAGAAAAAGCGGATGTACTTATGAAGATTGCAGATTTACAGCAGATGAAGAAAGAGGAAGTTATTGAAGAAGACAACACAGTGCACTTCTATTTACCTATTTCTTGTAAAATATGTGAGCTATATTTAAAAGCTAAAAAGAGGAAACCCAAACAGGAAGAGATTAATGATGATTCAGAGGTAGGATAAAAAGCGGAGTTTTTCTCCGCTTTAATTATATTGCAAGTCATTTCTTGTCTGACTTAAAATCCGCCATTCTATAATATTGCGATGGAAACACGCTTAAGCTGCTCCCCAAGCTCAGATAAGGCGATTGAAAACGTTTTCAATTCATCCGGGGTAAAATCGGCAGGCTTACCGTTTACAATATTGCCATTTATACGTTGATACAACCATTGGCGAGACTTCCCGAAATAATGCTCTGCAATATATGACATAGAAGCGAATCCAAGTATATGGTCTAGTTTTTGTTTACGGTCAACAATCTTTGAGATTTTTTTAGCTTCATCTATAGCCTCTTTCGCGCCTTCCTTATACGCCTGTGCGAACTCTTTTCTTTCCGCTGGAGACAATGATGCGAGGAAGGCTTTAAATCGCTTGTCATATTCTGCCTTTTGTTCTTTGGTTTCCAATAAGACAAAATCAGCTTTCCATTTCTTAAGTTCTAATCTTACGTCCATGGTAATTTTGTTTTTAGTTATCTTGGAAAAGGTAGCTCCACCTATGGGGAGCTACCACTTTCTTTCAGCTTGTTTTTGGCGTCAATTAAGTCATCTAACGCGTCATTGACGCTTCCTTCAAGCTCCTCGTCTGAAATCCAGTCGGTCTCCCGAATGTCATCCCAGTAGAGAGAAAAGAAGCTAAGGTCTTTTTCCGCAGCTTCAATCCGAGCCTTTAGCTCTTCTTCGTCATCATACATTGTGCACTCTGTCTTATGACAGTGCAAATATAATAACCTTTTGGTAATTATACAAGGAAAGGGAAGTTTTTTTTAGTTTGTCTTTGCCATATTGTGAGGTGTATTATAAAACATACACTAGTATAGTGTGTCTTTTTTCGTACAAAAAAGCCCCGAACTTGAGGAACGGGGCTGAAAAATCATTTCTTTACATCATCTAATGGGACATAGAACGTTGTAGTTGTAGGAGTGTAAATACCAAAAGTTATACATCCTAAGAACCCATTAAGGAAAGTCCAATTGTTTTTGATGGCATAATTCTCTTTTTCTCCTATGTATTTTTTTGCATCTACTTTTGTTTTACCACCAGGTACTAGACCATATAAAAAGTGATGATTAGTTACGGAATTTACCTTTATTGATGGGTCGTCAGCTTTCATATTACCAACACACACTTTTGTATTAAAACAAGATGTCATTAAAAACGCAAAAGAAGCGCATATAAATACCTTTTTCATAATTGATAAATATATTTTAAATTTAGATTTGTTTGCAAAAGTATGTAATTATTGGCTTATTATGTAATTATTTTTATGAAAAATCCTATGTTATATGGTAATTAGACTAAATATAATTGTAAAATATAGAATATATGACTTGTTTTCTCCGCTTTCGCAAGGTTGGCACAAGTAGCCTATGCTAATAATATGTTATGCAACATATTTTTGTCACTTCTCAATTCTTTCTTGCTTGCTTATATTTTACATGTAATTTATTGTATAGCAATTGACATTCACTGCTTTTACTTTCTTGCTTTTGTTTATATATTGCCGATTGTCAATGTTTTAACATTTGCAAGGAAGAGAAAATAGACTTATCTTTGTTTCAGAAAATTCAAACAGGTTCATTCTTCTTGGCAGTCGGGTAGCTTGTAGTTAAAATATTATTGGGCATTTATCTTTGAAGCAGACTGCCAAATTAGGCTTCACTGATAGGTGCCCTTGCTTTTTCAAATACGTTTATGTATGAACAATCAAATTAAGGTATTATCTTATAATTTTGTATGTTTGAATAATATTCAATCATTTCAACTAATTGTAATCCCTTAAAATTGAAATTGATTTTTCTTTTCCCAAAATTAGGAAACTCTATAACATAATATCCGTACTCTGTAACATCCAATATTCTACCATTACCAAACATAGGGTGATTTACTTTTGAACCTTTTTCAAAAACTTGTGATATTTCGTGTTCTATTATTTTTGAACTGTAATTTATATCATATTTTATTTGGTTCTTATCGAAAGGTATACTTTCGTCAGATATGCAATATTTTTTTGTCTCAAAAATAAATCTTGAAGGCATTTTATCTGTTCCGAAAGACTGGTTATATCCTAAAGAATCAGTTAAAAACAAATTGTCTTTTGCCCTTGTCATTGCGACATACATAATTCTTCTCTCTTCTTCTGTTGCAAGTATTCCTCCCTCTCTTATACTTCTCCAACTCGGTAATATACCATCTGTAAGATCATATATGAAGACATTTTTAAATTCTAATCCTTTTGATTGATGTATTGTCATTATACTTATATTGTCTCCATCCTTTTTATAATCAAGATTGGTGTATAATGCTATATCTTGTAGATATATACTAAGTGATATATTTTCATCTGAATGTTCTTCTTCATACAATTTGGCAGATAAAACAAGTTCTTTAAGATTTTCCATTCTTTCCTCATCGCCATTCTCTTTTAAGGTTTGTCTTATACCACTTTCATCTATCAGATATTCCATAATATCTGAAATGGAAAATAATTCTTTCATTTTCCGAGATTCATTGATCAGTTTACAAAATGATCTTGCTCCTTTCTTGTCAAATTCAGGAGAGTATAGGTTATCATATAAAGTATCATACAAAGATCTATTGTCATACAATGCCCTTTCCTTTAATTTATTGACAAAAGCATTACCTAATCCACGTTTAGGGGTATTTATTATACGTAGAAAAGAGAAATCATCATTTTCTTCTATCATCCGTAAGTAAGCAAGGATATCCTTAATTTCAGCCCTCTCAAAGAATCTTATACCCCCATAAACTATGTATGGAATTTTTGATTTAATTAAAGATTGTTCTATGTTTCTTGATGAATAAGAATTCCTATACAATATAGCAATATCTTTAAACCTATCCCCATTATTTTTAAGTGATTCTATCTTTTTACAAATCCAAGATGATTCGTCAGATGAGCAACTTGCATGATGCCATATTACTTTTTTTTCTTCTTCATTCCTGTGAGAGAGCATTTCCTTATCAATCCTGTTTACGTTATTTTTAATAAGACTGTTAGACGTATCAAGTATGCACTTTAATGAACGATAATTGTCATTCAGTACTATATTGGTGCAAGGAGTATGATATATATCGAAATCTATAAGAAATTCGGTTTTTGCACCTCTCCAACCATAAATAGATTGGTCAGGGTCTCCTACCACAAATAGGTTCTTATTTATTTCGCTCAACTTATTGGCAATAGCCCATTGTTTTTTGTTATTATCTTGTGTTTCGTCAACCATTACATAAGAAATTCTATCACTCCATTTTTCTATCACTCCAGTATGGTTATTTAATATATGCAATGTAAAATATATCAAGTCATCAAAACTAAGTATATTATATTTTCTCTGCCTTGTTACGAATGCTGAAAAGACTCGACTCCAATAAGTAGGTTTTTTCTGTTCTTTGTCATCAAAATAGTACACATAATCAGGATAATTCTGTTTCGCTTCTGATATTTCCAAAATTGATGCCTTATATTTCTTCTCAGTGGCTGTAATCTTTAGTTCGGGATATATTTCCTTTAAGATAGACAACTCATCATCGTTATCCATAATTGTGAAGTTTTTCGCTAAATTCATTCTATATATTTCTTCTCGAAGAAATTTTAAACAGAACGAATGAAATGTGCATATAAAATCGCCAGTCTTACCTTTCCCTATGTATTTTTCTATCCTATCTTTCATCTCTCTCGCTGCTTTATTCGTAAAAGTAAGACAAAGAATGTTGCTAGGAGATATACCAAGTTCATTTACCATATACGCATACCTACAAGCAATAGTCATTGTTTTTCCTGAGCCTGGACCAGCAATGACACGCACATACCCTTCAGTTGTTTTTACTGCTTTCTCCTGATTGTTGTTTAATTTCTCTGATAAATATTCCATTATTTTTATTTTTTTACAAAAGTATTAATAAAACAATATTTTGACAGTTTGTGTATCCTGCATAATATGTGTTATACAGCATATTTGATAAAATATAATCATAGAATGTGGAATATATAATTGAATATTTTTATTTTTGCAAAAAAAGACAGGATATGGTTTGGATATGCAGAGGTAATGCGTATCTTTGCGGTGTTCAAACTAATTGCGGTACGAAGCCGCACAAATAGCGGCATTTTTTGTGCCCATACATATTAAGTGTATCTTAAAATATTAAAGATATAACTGCGCCGTGTCGGGAAGTGGAAACACTCTCGGAGCTTGCAATTAGGCTTGAACAACACGTAGCGCAGTTTTTTTTTTATTGTTCAAACTAATTGTTATGGCAGAATTAGTAATTCAAAGCAGTAACGGCAACGATGTTACTACTTCATTAATCGTTGCACAGGTGTTCGGAAAGGAACACAAGAATGTATTGAGAGATATTGAAAGCCTCTCATGTTCAGAAGATTTTAATCGGCTCAATTTTGAGCGCATCACTTACAAGGATGCAAGAAATCGGGAACAGACAGCTTACGAAATGACCAAAGACGGTTTCAGTTTCCTTGTCATGGGCTACACAGGCTCAAAAGCTGGTGAGTTCAAAGAAAGATTCATCAATGAGTTTAACAGACGAGAAGCATTGCTCAAGAATGACGATTACATCCTTATGCGTTCCCAACAAATTTTGCAGAAACGTATAGAGATTGCAGAGCAGAAGATTAAGCAGCTTGAGGACAAAAACGCCAAACAAGAGCCTTATGTATTATTTGCAAAGACCGCATTCAAGGCAGAGGGGAAAGTGGACATAGGTCAAGCCGCCAAAATACTCGGACTGCCGTTCGGACGCAACACGCTTTTCAAGAAGCTAAGGGAAATGGGAGTATTCTTTGCAAACAGGAACGAACCGAAGCAAAAGTACATTGATGCAGGATACTTTGAAATGACACTACTACCGCCAATACACCGTGACAATCATCCCGATATAATTTGTCAGAAGGTGTTGTGCAACCCAAAAGGATTAGCATTTATTAATTTTATGTTTGGCGGTAATCCTCCCGAAAACAAACTATCGCCAATAGTGTAATTTAAACCATACAAATTTTATTTTCCCCACCTTGTTTATGAGGTGGGCGGACCTTTTACACACTAAATTTACTAGAAATGGAAATATCATTATATCATAATCAGAAAATCACGATAAGTGTAGAAGAACTTAATGAAATTAAAGCAAAGAACAGAGTGCTTTCAAGGGATTTGCAGAAATCCATAAACGATTATGTTGACTTATTGGCTGTTTTGAAGAAAGAACGTGAATCCAATAGTGACAAAGCCAAAAAATGGGATGCGTTCAGCAATTCACCTCTTTACGGTGCTATCGGATGCCTGATAAACGATTGTCAAAACGCACAGATGAATTTCTCATATCTTTTGCAATACATACAGGAATGTGTTGCGGATAATGACGAAGTACCTGTATATATGGAAGAGATTCAAACTGCCACATACCGGTATTTGGAAATCCTTTCAGGGATAAACAAAGAATACAATACTTTGAAAGATTTATTTTGATTATAAAATCTTGCAAATGATTGCTTTTTCTGTAAAAACGTAGAAAATATAACTATATTTGCATAGTTATTATAAAGCCAAAGAGCTTGTTAAGATTGGGAATCCCTATTCTTGACAGGCTCTTTTTTTATTTCAGCACAAACACAAAGTAATATTATGGCAGACTTGGGCAATTTATTCTTCTCCATGCGCATAAAAGATATGACGGATGAAGATTTTAAGAAACTGGAAAAGAAATTGGAGCAGAGAGGCATGAAGATAAAACTTACCGCATCTAATATTGACCAGTTTATAAAAGATTTGCAGACACAGATTCGTAGTAAAACGCTGAACATTAATGTAAAGCCTATTGGGGTAGGTAGTACAGGAGCTGCAACTACGGCAGCAGACTTAAGGCATCAGCGTATGCTTGAGGTGCAGCAGCGTATGGCGAATGCAGCGGCTTTAGCACAACAAAGGCTTGCCAATGCACAAGCGGCAGGGCAACGTGCAACAGAAAGACACAATGCGTCTATGCTACGTGGGAACAGTATAATGGGGAATCAATCACGCCTAGCCGGTCAGTTACAGAATCAACTCCTTAATATTTATTCTGTTTATCAGGCAGAACGTTTCGTGCGTTCTTTGATAGAAATTGGTGGTGAAGTTCAGAAGCAGCATATTGCACTTAACGCTATGCTTGGAGATGCTGCAAAAGCGGATAAGATATTCGGGCAGATAAAGGGACTGGCCGTTGAATCTCCATTCAATTTCCGTGAATTAATGGGATTCACCAAACAGATTGCGGCATTTGGTATCCCATACGAAGAAATGTATGAAACGACTAAACGTCTCGCTGACATTTCTGCGGGTTTGGGAGTAGATATGGGGCGTATTATTTTGGCTTATGGGCAGGTGAGAAGTGCAGCGTTCTTGCGTGGCCAGGAATTAAAGCAGTTCACAGAGGCAGGTATCCCATTAGTTGATGAGCTTGCTAAGAAGTTCACAGAATTGGAAGGACGTGTAGTAAGTGCAGGAGAGGTTTTTGAAAAGATATCCAAGCGAGAAGTGTCTTTCGGCATGGTAAAGGATATTCTTTGGGAGCTGACCAATGAAGGAGGAAAGTTCTATAATATGCAGGAGGTCCTGACCGAATCTCTTTCAGGTAAATTAGCCAAATTAGTAGACAGCTATGAAATGATGCTGGGCACTATTGCAGAAAGTAATAATGAGATTCTTGGAGGCGGGCTAGATATGCTTACAGCCTTTACAGATAAATGGAGAGTATTTTTGAATGCGTTGCTTTCTATTATAGCTGCTTATTATACATACAAAGGTGTCATGATGACAGCCAGTGCTTTAAGAGCACGAGCTATATCTCATGAAATAGCCTTGACAGGAGCAGTAAACGCAAATACTATAGCTACGTATGCCAATAATATGGCTCAGAATAAGGTTAACCAAGGTGCAATAAGGTTATTAACTAATCTTCAAAAATTAAAAATGGCATTTTCCAGCCTTGGGGCTGCCGGATGGACAGGCATTCTTATTGCCGGTGTGGTTGCGCTTGGTACTGCTGTTTATAATACAAGTAAAGAGGCTGCAAGGTTAAGAAAAGAGCTGGATGATATCGGGGAGAAAGGAGCATTATCAGTTCAAAATGAGATAGATGGGTATAAAATTCTTATAGAGAAATTAGATGACGCTGTAGAAGGGACACAAGAATATAATGATATTTTAAATAAGATACAGTCAAATTATGGCAATTATATCGGGAATATTGAAAACGAAGCTAGAGCATACGAATATCTTCGTGGAAAGATTGATGCTGTAAGTGAGGCGTTGCGAAATAAAGCCCGTGAGAGTGCACGCCAACAAATGATGTCAAGTATTGAAGACAAATATTCTTCTAATATTTCCGAATCAATGAAGACAATAGTAGAAGAATTAAAACAAAATGTACGTATTAAAAATGAAGATACAGAAGAACTTTCTCCCATATCTGACAGACAAGCTAAAGAAATAGCATCTATTATAAGAACTCGTTTGCAGGACGCGGTAAAAAATGGGCTTGACCCACGATTTATGCGTTACGATATAATAAAAGGTCAGATAGAGACTATTGGGTCGGAACTAGGGCTTGCACTTTCTTTAAAAGACGCAAAGAAAGTGGATGTGAGTGGACGTGGGGATTATTATAATTTCGGTGGATTAGCAAATGCAGCTAAGGGAGTGAAAAATTTAGCGAAAACATTCAAGTTATATAATAATGATATAGCTTACGCAAATGAACAACTTGATTTAATGTTTAAGAATACCACTTCCTATGGTATCATTATGGAGAAAATTCAAAAACAGCGAGATGAATTGTATAAAGGTACAAAGTTTAAAGATGAGAGTGAAAAAATAAAATTTGAAATAGAAACATATAAACAGCAAATTAATGCCATACAAGGGATTGCTGGTAGTGGAGATGCTATTCAAAATCTTAAAGCGGAAATTGCAGAATTAAGTAAAGTAGAAGCGGAATGGAGAACCATAGCTAAAGAAAAATTTTCTGCTTATGTGGGGCTTCAACCTGCTGTTGATGAGAAGTCGATAGATTATCTCAGTAGATTACGGAAAGAATATAAATCACTTGAAGAAATTTCAAAAGAAAGCCTTGAGCCGGGAGATAAAAATGATGCTTTGAAGAGAATGCAAGCTATTAAATCTTTCATGGATGAATACAACAAGTCATTAGATTCATCCAACTCAGATATCAACAGTTATTCAGATAAGATGAACCGAGTTATCGAACTTCGTGAGAAAGGAACCCGTGAACGAATACAAATGGAAACTGATTTGGAAAATCAGGCGGCACAAGCACGTATCAATGCCATGAAAGACGGATTTGAGAAAGAACAAGCACAACGGAATCTCGACAACAAGAAAGAATTGCAGGCTTTGGAAAAGCAGAAGAATGATTATATCAATAAGGTAAAAGAACTTGCGAGAAAAGTATTTGAAGCCGAGGAGGATGCGAAAGCCGAAAAGGATAAAAACTATAAAAAAAAGAGTTTTGACCCTTCCTCTGTGTATGTTGATACTTCCATATTCGGCATGATAGGGAATTACACCAAGGAAAGGCAGATAAATGAGACTGCACAATTCTATAAGGATATTCTTTCCAAGTACCAGGGTTATATTAGCAAACGTCTTGAAGCCGAACGGAAGTTTAAGGAAGACCGGGAACGGTTGGAGAAAGCGGGAGCCGGCAAAGAGGATTTACAGGAACTAGAATATCAACGCAATAAAGCTCTTGCAGCAATAGACATGGAGTTTGCCGAGCGTGAAACGTCTTTTCAGGCGTGGGCTGATGGCATTGCAAATTTATCGTTAAAAAAATTACAACAGCTTCTTATAGCGGCTTCACAGGAACTTGAGCGGATGGAGTTCTTGAACCCTAATAACCCCAATCTGGCTGTACAGCGGGCGAAAGTAAATGTGTTGAGGGAGAAGCTACCCAAACCCGGTGACAAGGAAGATACATCACCGGACAAACGCAGTGTGAAGGACTGGCAGGAACTTTATAAAGTCCTTTCCAAGGTAGAAAAGGAGTTTGATGAGATAGGAGATGCAGTGGGCGGTGCTGTCGGGGATGTGATTTCAGCCGCCGGAAGTATCACTGCTACCACTCTTTCAATGATAAATTCGATTATCTCATTGGGCACGATATCAGCGGATAATATAAAGGGAGTGTCGGAAGCTACTGCTCAAGCAATTGCCACAGTGGAAAAAGCATCTGTAATTCTTGCTATTGCGTCCGCAGCTTTACAGATAGCCACCAAGATAATGAATTTTTTTGGCGGTGACAACTCCACGGAAAAATATGAAGAGGCAGAAAAGATTTATGATGCTTATATTCAGACAATGGATAAAGTCATAGAAAAGCAGTTGGAGCTTGCGGAGGCGTTAAGCGGAGAGAATGCGCGTGCAGCGTACAAACAGGCTGTGGATATGATAGAGGCTCAAACTGAGGCTGCACGGGAATTAGGGCAAATGTACTTAAGTTCCGGTGGCTCTTGGAAATCCCATACCGCTGGATATAATGAGGTAAAAGATATGAGTTGGGAAGGATGGGTACAAGCAGCAAAAGCTTTAGGCATGTCTGTAGACCAGTTCCGCAATCTTATGGGAGGACGTATGTCCGGCTTGTTTGAGCTTACAGCAGAACAGTTATCTGAATTACAGGAACAGGCACCTTCATTTTGGGCACAACTAGATGAGGATACAAGAAAATATGCCGAACAAATAGCGGACAGCATTGAGGATATTGCAGAAGTTACTGAACAAAAAATGGAAAATGCCACAGGTGTCGCATGGGACTCTTTCTCTGATGATATTCTTGAATCTCTGTATGATGTGGAGAAGGGAGCAGAAGATATTGCGGATGATATGTCAGAATATATGCGCAAAGCACTCATTAAAGCCATGTATGTAGAAAACTATATGCCGGAAATGCGTAAATGGTATGAGAAATGGGCGAATTACATGAGCGATGGTGTTTTGTCTGATTATGAAAGTAAAGAGCTTGACAGTATAAAGAACAATCTTATAGATCAAATGGTAAAGGAGGCGGAGGCCATAAATAAACAATGGGGTACAAATTCTAGCGGTGGAAGTGGGTTAAGTGCGGGTATTAAGGGTATAACCGAGGACCAAGCCGACCTCCTTGCATCTTACGCCAATGCCATGAGAAGCGATTTGTCCGCAATCCGTCTGTTGCTGGAACAGCGTTTCGCCAACTATCCGCAGGAACAAAGGGGAAAGATAGAGAATGCTGTTTCCAACTATTACCAGAACGGAGGAACAATCGACTACAATACGGTACTCAATAATATAACTGTCTATCTTGATGAGCACTCCGGGTTGATGGAAAGAAGCAATATACTAGCGGAATCGCAGTTGACTTATTTGAAGAGTATTGCCGACAATACAAAAAGGACAGCAGACAGTAACGACAAAATAAGAGAGGCAGTGGAGGAAACTCGGGACATGATTCATGGGGCTAGAACAGATAAAAGTAGGGGATTGTATGTCAGGTAGTATGAGGGCGTATTTACGCCCTACAATATCATTCGCTGGTTCTATCATCTAATCCATTCGTTGCTTCATATTCTGCTTTCATCTCTGAAATTATATTCTGACTTTCTTCCTCAGTCTCAATTTCATTTGATATGGAACTATGATTTATACGATCTATTAATGACTGAGTGGCAACAATTACATCATGATGAAAATCCGCATCTATGACTGTAGCTACTGCCATTATATTTCCGAATATCACAGCCAATGAGTCTTTGTTCTCTTCTTCTAAAGAATCCAACATACTGTATATAATATGGTCCATCCGATACATTACCCGAAATTCACCACCTATAGTGCGTACCTCCATATAATCCGTGCCATCCATCTCAATTTTTTCTACAATCCAGTTGCGGACTTGTAATTTTTCTCCGTTTTTCATGTCTATAATTTTTTTATGTGATTAATAACTCTATATTTGATTTCCTTTTCTTGTATGTTTGTACATAAAGTGATGCTTAAATATTTGTTTTTTATAAATCCGTTGTCATTAAGCAGTTTTTCAATAAATGTTCTTCTTAAAAAACTATCGCCATGAGGCATAACTATAATACTTCCATTATTCGAGTTAATTTCTAAAAAAATATTCAATTGTTCTTTTTCCGGAAGATTTATTATGTCCATAACACCATATTTTACAGCTAATGAACCTATATTGTAACCATATTTTATACTACAAGGAGGGGAATATCGGCTAAGTAATCCTATATTATGTATTGTTATCATATTTTTATTGTTTTATAAGTCTTCTGCATCATATTCCACGTTTCCGTTGTATTCATTAAAGTCCATCTCCATATCGGCAACAACAGGAACAGGGGACTTTAATTCCGTATCGCTACATCCATATACTCTGTACAACATACCTTTTGAGTCTCTTCTTCTGTTTAACTTGCCAAATCCCAACTTAGTAAGTTGCCTTCCGAAATCTTGAGTACTCACGCTTTCAAATCCGTTAGCATCTGCATAACGTACCATGTCATCGTACATGTCAGATGCCCTTATCCATGTGGAAAGTTCTCCCTTGGCATTTGCCGAAGGTCTTACACCGCGTGCGAAAGCCCATGAGAAAGTTATATTGCTTTCTCCCATAACAAGCAGTTTCTGCTTTTCACTGTTCTCGCTCTTGGGAAAAACAAAATGTCTCTGTTTTAAATATTTACCCCCTCTTATAATCCAATTTAATATTCCCGGGTATTCCTGCCTTAGGTCATCTGCAAGATGCTTGTTCTGCATCTCTTCCGGTATTACATTCTCAAATATCACATACAGAAATCTTCTGAAATACCCATACGAAGAATCTGAAGCTTTTGGAAGGTTATTCATATTAAATATCATCCATGGGACATTACGGACTTCGTAAACATTACCACCGATATTTCTTCCGTATACCATCTCTCCGGAACATAATGTCTTAAAAGCATCCTCATATCCTGATATGTCCTTGGCCTGTATTTCAGGGCACATATTTACGAGTTTCCCATCTATGCGAGCCACATTCCTAAGCCTTTCATCTCCTCCCCGGATAAGTGACAGAAGCCCCATAGAAGATACATTCTCTCTACCAAATATGCCGGTTATAGTCTCATATATGACAGACTTACCATTGCTCCCGGTCCCAAACAGCATAAGACAATTCTCAACCTTGTCAATCATCTTTCCCCTGTCATAAGTACAAAGACCTAAATACATTTGCAATATTAAACGACTGTCTTTTTCAGGGAGGACAGTACGAAGAAAGCTCTGCCACATGGGACATTTTGCCGAAGGATCGTATTTGTACGGGTGTTTATAAAGAACATGAAATTCAGGACTGAAAGGACGAAGTTTTCCATCCGTAAAATCAACAACACCATTTTGGTAAGCTTTGATATGAAACATCGGGCAAAAAGGATTGTTTATCCTTATCGACAAAAGAGCCTCAGACTGGAATTTCTTGCTGGAAAAATGTAATACTTTAGGAGAAACATGAACCTTAATAAGCCATTCCTCCACTGCCTTACATATTATCTCAGGGTTCACAGCTTCATATATCTCGCCTGTAAAAAGATAATAGCAGCCGTGAACGTAACGAAAATCACTTGAAGGCATTACATTAAAAACTAAACTCTTTACACGCATAGAAGCCTCTGCGTAGTCTGAACCGGCAGAACAACCGGCAAATAGGCTATCGTCAGATAACGTGTATAGTTTAGTGACGATTAAATGAAGAATACGGTCATAGTAACTGTTCATATAAACGCGCTGATAAATAATTAGTTATAAAAAAATAAGTGAATAATACGTAGGATAGGGAATAAATATATAAATTCACTATAACTACTTATATACTACACAAAAATATAGAATATATACATAATATGCAAAATAAAGCATAACTTATTATCAATAAATAGAATATATAATGTAATATAAACAAATAATTATACAGAGAATGAAGAATGAAACTACATAACTAACCTAATTAATTTATTGTAGATTTATATTTTCCAATGGAAACAATTAAAGACAAAATGGAAAGAAAAATAAAAAAAATAAATAAAAAAATCGAGCTGATATGATTGCGATTATTGTTTACAATCGTATCGGGGGGGGTGGGTGTGATGCTTGCCGAATATTATATACATAATATTCTAATATATTGTATTATAGTTACTTAATATAGCTTTGTGCGGTATAATATATGTTTATTAACATATGGAATATTATTATTTATTGAGAAAATATTTGCTATTTTGTTTTGTAATTATGTAAATATGTTGTATATTTGTGTTAGGAAAAACGAAGGGAAAGAAACGGCGATAATTCACTATATTATACTCTTTCTTTTTTATGTTAATTCCCAAAGCGTGTTGTTAAATGTTGGAATAAAAAGAGAGCCTTAACACGGCAATGTTAAGGCTCTCGTAAGTTGGAATACTTAAAGTAAGTACTCTCCATGTTCGGAGACAAAAATACTTCTTTAACTTCTTACTTGCAAATATTCTCCCATTTAATTTTCTTGGTTTACTGATATTAGTAGGCTATTAATCACGCTATAAGGTTGATATTATTAATTAAAATTATAGCAATATGAAGTCAACACACATTCTAACGGAGAAGTACGACACACGCCGCAAGCTTGTCAACAGGGCATTAAAGGCAATGAACGATATCACGGAGTGCGATAACGGAACTATCAGAAACCCGTATGAACTTGCAAGCTCCGTATTAAAGGACGGGCGTACGCTAATAGAGACCATTTACGAAGACGGTGAAGTAATGTATAATGATGGTTGGTATATTGTTGAAGTAGATGAATATTGTATGTACATTGATGTCACGGCATTCGCTATCAATGAAATGGAAATTACTGATTATGAGATGGTCTCAGACTTTGAAGAAGAATAATAAATAAAGGAGGATAAGATATGAAAGCAATGAGTTTTTATACTGCAAATGGTTGGGCTGGTTCAAACTATGACAGCAAATTAAGTACAAAGGAAATCGCTGCAAAGGTTAGATCCTATGCAAAGAAGAATTTTCCGGAATTTAAATTCTCTGTCCGCTCTGAATGGAGCATGTACACTGATTCAATGTATATCGAATTAAAATCCGGTCCTTGTGTTCCTTTCGTTGAAGGATCAAGAAGCGCGGAACGTGGTTATATGTCCACAATGTCTAGCGTGAAGGCATGGAAAGACGAGTTAACACCGGAAGTATTTGCAGGGTTAAATTCTGTATCAAATTACGCTAGTTCTTTCCGTTATGATGACTCGGACGGTATGCAAGACTATTTTGACACTAATTTCTATCTGAGTATAAAAGTAAGTGATGAATATAAGGTTATAGAACCGAAGGCAAAGAAAAGCAGCGTTAAGCCTGAAAAGGTTGAGGAAGCTAAAGAAGTGGAAGCCGTGACGGTTGAAGACCTGGAAATCGTGGACTATTCCGGAAAGGCTATCGCGGTGTTTGGCGATACAAAAGCGATCAAAGAGCAATTAAAGGAACTGGGCGGACGCTTTAACCCGTCTTTAAATTATAACGGTGAAAAGCGTGCCGGATGGATATTCAGCAAGAAGCAAGCGGACAAGGTGAAAGAATTGATAGCGCCTACAGAGTTGCCGGCGCTTCCTGAAATAGAAACATCTAAGGATAATATTATAGAATGGAAAGAAATTCCTGGATGTGGTTACGAAGGTATAGAACTAGAATATATAGGAGAGGGTAAGGAATACGGATGTATAGGGCGTTGCGACAATGGTACATACTGGGGGGCATTCGGAGGCGTGCAGGGTTCTACTAGTGGATTAGCTCCAGTTCGGAAAGTGTTTGATAATGAAACGGATTTATTAAACTGGATGAAATCTAATGGATTTGTTTATGAAAAGAAATGCACTTTACGCGATTCTGTGATATTAGAAGAACCTCAAGGGAATGACACCCCATTAATTATTGATGATTATGCAAAATATGATTCGTTTGATTATCCGACAATACCCGAAGAACTGGACGGGTTTAGACTGGGGGAGGTCGTTTATGATCAGTGTGGAGAAATAGGCGTTATATTGGCTTTTAATGAAAAAAACGGTACTGCCCGTGTAAATTCAAACGGTTGTTGCAATGTCGGTAATTTAAAGAAATGTCCTAAAGAAATAGCGGAAAGAGAAGTTAAGTACATGGATATAATACGACCGGGAAAAGCTTTAACGGATTGTACAGCTGAAGCGCACCCGTTCGATAATATAAGCTTTACCAAAACGGACAACTTTAACGGTGTGCGCTATTACGACATTGAAGGCGCGGGAATCATAACCAGCGCGAAAGTACGTGCAGACATACAGCCGGGCGATATATTCAACGTATATACAAATAAGGGACGGAAATTCGGTGTAACCTATGACGGTGTAAGCGTGGAAAGCAGTTTAAAAAACGATTTACCCAGCATAATTGAGTTTAACGACAAAATAGAATTGGGCACGCTTAGCATTTCATCATATTACACCCCAATGGCTGAGGGTATGGAATTTTACGAGAAAAAAGTAAAAGGGAAACGATACATAACGGAAAACAAGCCTAAACGCGGTTGGTACGTTATAGATACCTTGGATAATTGCCCGGTAGGATTCTTCCAAACAAAAGAAGAAGCCGAAAAAGAGGCGGAAACACTTAACGGGTTTACGGACGGTAACGGACGATTAAAGACGGTCATTTAATTAGCTGAATATGGTTTTGTTGGTTTTGTTATTCGGTGCCGTGATATTCATTTCCGGCACCGACAGGGATAAGCTACGCGAATTTATAAACAAGAGTGATGAATCAGATAAATTTTAAAGATATGAAAGAATATAAGTTAACAGTAGAGTTTCACAATGGGGCGCGTTATTGCTATTACGGAAAGACAAAGGAAGAAGCGTTAGCAGCGTTTAAAAAATCGTTTGGCAGCTTTAAAGGCTTCGTAAAAAAAGAGTGGACGATAGAACAAGATTAACCAATGTAGGAAGGCGGAGCGACACCGCCACCGGGAACTATTTATTAACTTAAAACAAAAGATTATGAGAACAAAAACCCCCGAACAATTACACAACCAATGGAAGCATATAAGCGGCTATGTAAGGCAGCGCGGCAAATTCATGGAGTACTTTCATGCATACGTGCGTTATAGTAACCGTATGGCAAAGTATTTGGGTTCATCGACTTATTGGCACATGAATACAGGCTACCAATATACAAAGCAAAACAACGTCCCCGTACCTGTTAGTATATATACAGAATAAATTAAGGATATATTGCCACAATTAGCATAGATACATTGTTGGGGCTTTTGCCAACATATCATCTTATGACACCCCGGCAGTAATACGGCTGTCGGGTAGGCGATAGGTAAGAATGAACGAATAAATTTAATTAAGGAGGAATAATATGGCGATAGGTTTACTTATATGGATTATCATAATTCTATTAATCGGATGCAGTGGCAATTATTGGATAATTCCTGTGATATTAATTTTTTCTGTAATGGGAGGGGTTGTCGCTAGTTTTAACGATAATCATTAAAGTATATAGAATTAAAATAACAATAATATTAAAATCTCAATAATTATGACTTTGGAAAATATTAACATACAGGTTTTTAAAGGGAAATTAAGTCTTGCGGGACTGACTAATATGAAAAATGCAGAAGTATTACCAAATTTGTACAACGTATCATTAAATGAAACAGGGAATGCTATAAAAATTATTAGAGACTGGAAACGAACTTTTGTCGGAAAATTCGTTTATAAGAATCCCAAATACTACGGCATGATTGAACGGCTTGAACGGTTATTCGGCCACGTTCCTGAATGGAGTGATTTTACTAAGGAAAATATTGATTTAATTGTAGATATGTTTTCTCAAGTTGCGCAAAGCAGTGCTAAAACTTATCTTTCTATGTTAAAGAGTGTATTGAATGACGCAAAAGACGAGATAAATCTACCTTATCCACGTTTTGCAGAGAGAATGACTTTAAAATCTATTCCTTCGGTTGGGGTGTATCTTAACTTAAGTGATTTAAAGAAGTTGGAAGAATATTGCCCCATAAATGATAAGGAAAAAATTATCTTGGCTCAGTTCTTATGCGGATGTTATACAGGTGCAAGACATTCGGATGTAATCAATATGACGGTTAATAATATAGATGGAAAGTATCTCACTTATGTAAGTCAGAAAACCAAAGTGCAAACGACAGTTGAAGCTAAACCTATTTTACGAAAGCTACTTCTTGTTGCAGGGAAACACATTTATGCGGACAGCGTTTTTAACGAGACTATCCGTACCATTTGTTATAAGGTCGGGATAAATGAACAAATGAGAATTTTTAGAAAAGGTAAATATGAAGTAGGGGAGAAGTGGAAGTTTGTAGCCTCCCATACGGCTAGAAGGAGCTTTGCTACTAATTTGGCGGAATTGGATGTTCCTCTGGTTCAGATAGCTAAACGCATGGGGCATAATGATGTGAAAATGACAATGCGTTATATCGTTGGTACTATTTCAAGGCTTGAAGATAAGGCGAATGAATTTTTTATGTAATAAAAAAACTTGTTCAGTTTATGAAAAAGTATGCTTTAAAACATGCCTACTTTATTAATGTAATATTTTGCATTGTCAAGATAAACATTTATATTTGCAGTATCAAAATAACACAATAGAACCGGCGGCAACGGATAAGCGGCATTAAGCAATGAGAACGTATTTTGCGAACTTTAAGGCCAATAACGGCACGAGTCTTATGGAACCGATTACAGGTACTAACAAATCGGTGTTAATAAAAGATATTAGGCATATTGCGGAAGCTAACCGCTTTGCCGGAAATGAATGTAGTTGGTCCGTGTTCATCAAAGAGGGTGACAACTATATAAGCATCGCCCGTGGAGGTATGTGGCCGGATGGTTCTAGATGGCGGGACAATACGCCTGAGATACTATAATTTGGTAACTATAAACAAAAATAGGGCAGCGAAAAAATCGCTACCCTAAATGTTGAATTGTGATTTAAGTCACAATGACATTTTTAATGTCGTTTCAATCCACGCCCGAAGGCGACTAATATCATTTCTGATATGCGGTGCAAAGGTACGTGTTTTTGAATTAAGAAACAAGCAATTTTCAATGTTATAAAATATAAGATTATGAACTCATACAATATCTACGAAGAGAATCATTATGAAACTGTACTTTATCACGCAATTGCGCGTGACGAAGATCATGTAAGAGAGCTAGCAGAAGAAGCGGGTATTAATCTTGAAGGGTTGACCATCGACTTGGAGCGTTCTAACGTTAAGGACCAGATGGGAAGGCCATACAGCGCAATGATTGAAGATGCAGTTGTAAGATGATGAATGAGAGAGAACGAATCGGTAAGCGTATTGCCGAGCTCAGAAAGCAAAAGGGATTGTCCCAAGCGAGATTGGCAGAGCTGGTCAGTATAAACCAGGGTCACATAGCACGAATAGAACTTGGTAAATATAGTACAGGTATAGATATCCTTGCGAAGATAGGGTATGCACTAGGTTGCAGGATTGATTTTATAGAAAACTAAAAAAATGAAAACATTAGAAGAACTCAGAGACTTTATCAATCGAGAAATAAACTTTGTATCTTTGGATATAATTTTTAAAGTAGTTGATTTAGTCATAGCTGAAAACGGATGGACCGATGAACGTCCCAGTTCTCAATACGGTATATGCAATGATGGTGTACGTATCCTTTTCTTTGATTTGGAAATGGTTGCTGTGATAGAACAATATAATATTGGTAATTAATAAGGAATAATTTCTCTATTTTTTGGTATAATTATTCATTCATATAGGTTGTATCAGTTTTTGATACAACCTATATTTACAATTCACTTGAGATTATCTAATATCTGTCTTATGGCAAGATCTGCATGCTTTGACATGATTTTCACATAGTTAAATATCGGTCTGTTTTTTTTCATCGACTGCCCTATACAGTATTCCAGTGTCTCCAATGGTATCCCGATTTCAAAACCATGCTGCACAAACGACTTACGAGCCGAATAATATATTAATTTTCTGCTTATCCCTGCTTCTGTTGCAAGATTTTGCATTTGTCTGAATAGAAGGTTATCCACCTTACTTCGTGTTTCATATCGTCCGAAAACAAGTTTTCCACTCTTATCCATGTATCTGTCTATTATTTCCTTAGCTTCCGGTTGTATGGAAAAACAAGTCTGCAAATTACCGTCCTTGGTGTGTTCCGTCTTTATACGTGTATATGTTACTTGCTTTTTCCCCTTAAAGTTGTAAGCTAAAATATCTCCTATATTCATTCCTGCCAGATAATAGGACAGCATAAAGATATCACGAACAATCCTTAGATTATATCTGTCTATTTCTAGATCACGAATCCTTTTTAGTTCTGTAACACTGATATCCAGGTCTCTTACGTTCGCAGATGGCTTTTTATAGACTTCGTAAGGGTAAACCTTGTAATCAACTATCTTTAACTTAATGGCGTAGTCTATTACCACTTTTAAGAGCGTTGTGTATATGTTTATCGAGGTTGGGCTTAATTTGTCATTAACAAGTTTATTGCTAAATCCCTGTATATTTTCCGGAGTTATGTCACGTAACATAACTTCATATCCCATAAATTTTATAAACCTATTTACTGCAAGAGTGTATAGCTTAACCGATTTCGGTCGTTCCAATGATTTAACGTAACTGTCTAATGCACATCTCAATGTCTGGGCATTATCTGATTTCCCACGCTTAAGAATCTCAATCAGTTGTTGACAATTATATGCGTCTGTATCAATTTCCAAAAGGATTTTTTCATATTTTTCTAAAATGGCTTTTATCTTCATGTTGTAGATAGATGAATTTTCTCCTCTCACCACCTTATTGTTTTTGAGCAGTGACGGTGATTCAATATCCATATCCGTAGATATGTATCTTGTAATTCCTTTGTGGGCTACGGAAATTTTAATCCTGTACTTTCCACTTTTCAATTTTTGGCTGTTTATTACAACCGCATTTATCATTGCCATAATCAATATATTTAAGTTCTACTTAGTTCTTTTGTAATTTAGATTTACATTTTTGCGCAATTAAAATGCAATAAAATTGTTATTTACAATTGCATTTACAATCGAAAACCGTCATTTTTGAGGGTGATACTATTTTTTTGCTTATTTTCAAATGGCTGATTTCCAATAAAAAGTGCCCCAGAACCATTCTCTAATGGGGTGGGGCACTACAACACAAAAACTAAACTAGACTTAACTAAACTATTCTATTAAGAAGTTTCACAACTTCCCTTGTCTATGCTGCAAATATAGGTAATTTATTTGTTTTTAGCAAAAAGATATCGACGAATTTGATTTATTATTCTATTGATAATAAGATTTTTTATACAGAATGACTATTCAAATAAGTTTGTATCTCTTGCTTGTAACTATCGGAAATAGGAATGTATTCTTTGCCGAAAACAATGCGTCCCCGGTCAATCACCTTTATTTTGCTTTTTTGCACTATGAATGAGCGATGTACACGTACAAAATGCTTTGACGGAAGCTTTTCTTCCATAGCCTTCATGCTGATAAGTGACAAGATGGCTTTGGGTTCGTTTTCTATATGTATTTTTATGTAATCTTTCAGTCCTTCGATGTATAGAATCTTGTCAAGGGCTATCTGTACTAGTTTGTAATCGCTTTTAACATAAATATATTCGTTATTAACTTCTTCTTCCGGTCTGTTTCCGGCTTTTTGTTTCAGTTCGAACCATTGCATCGCTTTGTTCACCGATTGTAGGAAATCGGCATAACTGATTGGTTTCAGCAGGTAGTCCAGCGCATTGACCTTGTAGCTGTCTAATGCGTATTGGCCGAAAGCGGTAGTGAAGATGATGCGTGTTTCGGGGTTCACCATGTGTGAAAACTCTAATCCGTTCAGTTCCGGCATTTGTATGTCGAGAAAAAGTATATGAATTTCTTCGTGTGCGGGTATCTCATTCATTGCCTGCACTGCACTGGAGTATTTGCCTGCCAACCGTAGGAAAGCGGTTTTTTCCACATAGCTTTGCAACAATTCCAGAGCCAAAGGTTCGTCATCTACTATGGCGCAATTCAGTATCATAAGTTTTTGGTTTGAATGGTTAATATAGAAGAATAAACCTGACCGTTTGCACTGATGCCTTTTTCCCATTCATAATGTTTGGGATAAATCAGTTCCAATCGTTTGCTTACCTGTTCCAGTCCGATGCCGCTGCCGCTTTTGTCCTGCCCGGTTTTGGGGTAGTTGCTGTTCTGTATTTCGCAGCGTACCGTGCCATCTGTATTCCCGGTGATGGCGATGCTGATAAAGCTGTGAGCTGTAGGACTGATGCCGTGTTTAAAGGCATTTTCTATCAAAGAAATAAAGAGTAAGGGGGCAATGAGTAACGAACTGCCCGGATCGGTTTCCAGATGCAGGCTTATTTCTACTTGCTGAGGCAGCCGGATGCGCATCAGTGCCACGTAATTACGGATAAAGTCAAGCTCTTTCTCCAATGGAACAAAGGTTTGCTGATTGTCGTAAAGTACGTGTCGGAGCAATTTGCTCAGTTCTTGAACCGCTTCTTGCGCCTTGTCACAGTTGAATGCTATCAGTGCATAGATATTATTCAGTGTGTTGAGCAGGAAATGGGGGTTCAATTGGTTCTTGAGATTCTTCAATTCCGCTTCCGTCTTTTGCCGTTCGGCTTCCAGAAGCATTTCTTGCGCTTGTCTCCATCGCAGGCTGGTGCGGATGGCAGCTCCCAGTCCGGCAACGAATATCATCAGCACGATGTCGCGTATGTAGAATATCCAGCGTGGAGGCATCCGCCGGGTAAATTCCTCGGGTGGAGGAGTGCTGAAGGCTTCCAGCAGCAAGTGAAGCATCAATGAGGAGAAAAATATGAGGATGGCATTGGCGATGATGTATTTTCGCATCTCGTCATTGAAGAGATAGCGTGGTACCAACCATAAGTAGTTGATGTAGAATATCAGAAAATAGCAGAGGGGGACGCAACTGTGGCGTAGGAACTGATGCCAGTCCATGCTGTTTCCTCTGTCTGCAAAAACAAGTGGAAAGCCGAATATCAGCAACCAGCTGACGATATGTATGGCCGGCTCCAGCGGGCGACGTTGAGAGAATATTTGTTTCATAATAGGCAAAGATAAAAAGTTCAGGGTTAAAATAGGATGCAGAAGGTATTAAATTTATCTTATCGTAGCGATAAATTTCTCGTTTCAAGTCTGTGGGCTACTTTCCCGCAGTCATGAAACGAGAAGAATGGTGTGGCGCTAAATTGTTTTATTCATAACGTATGGCATCAATCGGGTCAAGATCTGCCGCTTTCTTGGCCGGATACCATCCGAAGAAAACTCCCGTAATGGTACAGACTGCGAAAGACAGCAGTACGCTCCAAGGTTGGATGAATACGGGCCAGTGGGCTATTGATTTAATCATGAAGCTGGCACCGCAACCGATAATCACGCCTATCACACCGCCGGTGATACTAATCAGAATGGCTTCGATGAGGAACTGTGAAAGGATATCGACACCGCGTGCTCCGACTGACATTCGCAGGCCGATTTCGCGTGTACGCTCGGTAACGGAAACATACATGATGTTCATGATTCCGATACCTCCTACCACGAGCGAGATGCCGGCAATGCAGGCGAGCAGTGTGGTCATCAGGTCGGTGGTGGTATTCAGCATGCTGCTCAGCTCCTGCTGGGTGCGAATGGTGAAATCGTCATCATCGGTGGCTTTCAGCTTATGCTCTCGCCGCAGGATAGAAGTGATTTCTTCCACCGCTTCTTCGGTCATGTCTTCGGTCAGGGCGGAGGCAAAGATACCGCCCAGATAGGTTTGTGCAAGCAATCGTTTCATTACGGTAGTGTATGGGGCGAGTACCACATCGTCTTGATCCTGTCCCATGGAGTTGTAACCTTTGGACTTCAATACGCCCACAACACGCATGGGTATTTGGTTGCAACGGATGACTTTTCCTATAGGGTCGGAGCCGTCGGGAAAAAGATTGTCGACAATGGTCTTGCCGATGACGCAGACTTTGGCGGCGGTGCGGATATCGTTTTCGGAAAACATTTCGCCTTGTTCCACACTGAGCTGGCGGATGTTAAGGTAATCAATGCTTACTCCGCTTACCGAGGAGGGATAGTTGTTTGACCCTGCCACCAATTGCCCGGAGGAAGATACATTGGGACTGATGCCGGAGAGGTAAGTGCACTCTTCGCTGAGTTTCTCATAATTCTCCAGTTTCAATGTCTGCATTGCCGAAGGGTCTTGGCGAACTCCGCCGCGCATCTCGGCTCCCGGATGAATCATAATCATGTTCGAACCCATTTCCGAGATTTGTTGCTGGATACTTCTCTTCGAGCCTTGGCCGATGGCAAGCATGGCGATAACGGATGCTACGCCGATGATGATACCCAGCATGGTGAGGAAGGCGCGCAATTTGTTGTTGGCTAGAGCCCGGAGAGCTATTTTGAATAGGTTTGTTCCGTTCATAATTGGCTATTGTTTTAATTTGTTTCTTATTGCTGATGAAGGTCAGTCTTCATCGTTCTTAGGCAGGGCGGCCAGTGCTTCGGCGGCGGACAGGATGTGTGTGTTGACCGTGTCTTCTATCACATGACCGTCGCGCAGGCGGATATTACGGCTACTGTATTGTGCCAGTTCGGGATTATGGGTAACGAAGATAATCGTGCGTCCTTCGGCATGTAACTTCTGGAAGAGTACAAGAATCTCGAAAGAGGTGCGGGTATCAAGGTTACCGGTCGCTTCATCGGCAAGGATAACAGCCGGGTTGTTGACCAAAGCACGGGCGATGGCCACGCGTTGCATCTGTCCTCCCGACATTTGGTTGGACTTGTGTTCCAGGCGGTCACCCAATCCGACGGATATCAGGGCGTCAATGGCTCTTTTCCGTCTTTCGGTTGCCGAAACGGAAGAGTTATACATCAGTGGGAGTTCCACATTTTCCACTGCCGTAGTTTTAGGCAGCAGGTTATAATTTTGGAACACGAAACCGATTTTGCGGTTGCGCAGTATGGCACGCTGGGGTTTGCTCATGGTGCGGACGGATACGCCGTCCAGCAGGTATTCTCCGCTGGTGGGGGTATCAAGGCACCCCAGTGTATTCAGCAGGGTGGATTTGCCCGAACCGGAAGTACCCATGATGGTGACAAACTCTCCTTCGCAGATGGTGAAGGAAATGCCGCGCAAGGCGTGCACGGTTTCTTCACCCACCCGGAAGTTTCGTTTGATATTTTGAAGTTCGATAATCTTTTTCATCTGTCTTTTTGCATATAGGTTTTGATGTGCAAGTTTATTTATTGTTTTTTTTCTTGCTTCCCGGAGGGCCGGGCATGAAGGGACTTCTTTCTCCATTTTCACCGACTCCTTCCATTTGAGGGGCATTGCTATTGACCACGGCTTCCGTGACGACAGGCATATTCTCGGTGATGCCGCTTAGAATCTCGGTCAATGTACCGTTTGATATACCGATTTTAACCGGATGTGCGGTAAAAGTATTGCCTTCCAGTGTCCACACTTTGTGTTCTCCTTGGCAGTCATTGATTTTATATCCTTTGGCAATGTCTTTATTCGGTGTGAACCGCAGTGCTTTGCCGGGCACAGTCAATACATTGTTTTTGTTTAATGTATAGATAGTGGCATTGGCTGTGAGACGGGGTTTCAGCTTCAAGTCGGGATTATCGGCAGTAATGACTACTTCATAAGTGACAACTGTAGTAGTGCCGGTAGTGGAACTGCTGCTACTGCTGTTGGTGCTTCCCAAACGTACTTGTCTTACATAACCTTCAAATACATCATCGGGATAGGCATCCACGGTGAATGTGACGCGGGCACTGTCTTCCACTCCGGCAATATCGGCTTCATCCACATCTGCCACTACCTGCATTTTGGTCAGGTCGGCGGCAATGGTGAAGAGAGTCGGAGTTTCGAAACCGGAGGCAACTGTCTGTCCTTCTTCTACATCGCGGCTGGTTACCACTCCGTCAATGGGAGAGGTGATGGTGGCATACGAAAGGTTGCGCTCGGCTTTGGCAAGGGCGGCTTTACTGGCATCGAAAGAGCTTTTTGCACGTTCGTAGTTATATACATACTGTTCGTAATCGGTATCACTGATGAGCTGCTTGTCGTGTAACTTCTTGTTGCGTTCGTACAATTTCTTTTGATAGTCGTATTCAGCCTTGTTGCCATCGTAAGTAGCCCGGGCAGACTGAAGTTCGCTCTGGAGTGTGATTTTATCCATTTCTGCTATCAGTTCACCTTTGGTTACCACAGAATTATAATCAACGTAAATCTTGTCGATAATGCCTGATACCTGAGTACCGACTTCGACTTCCGTCACAGGTTCGATGGTTCCTGTAGCAGTGATTGAATTGCTGATATTGCTTTTTTTTACGTTTTCTGTTGCAAAGCTCACTGTGCTTTTTGCTTCAGAGCTTCCAAGCATCCAAAAACCGCCGACTGCAACCATGACGACTGCGGCACTGAGAAGGATCGTTTTCTTCTTTTCCATACTGTATTACTATGTATAACGTTTATATTTTCGGTATTATAACTTTATTTCTTGTCCTGCATAGAAGTTCAGCAAGGTGCGGTCCAGGATAGCCATATACTTGGCTTGGATGCGTTGTTGCTGTGCACTGAGCAGGTTGTTCTTCTCGGTCAGGAGTTCTACGGTATTCTTCATGCCCAGATTGAACTGTTCGTTTACCATATCAAAGCTGATTCGGCTGCTTTTCAGTTTGCTCTCGGCTGCATCATATTGCTGTTGGGCGTTTGTGGCATCCAGCCAGAGGCTTTCTATATTTTTGTAAAGCTCCTTTTGCTTATTGATTAAGTCGAGCTGACTGCTGCTGTATTGCAGACGTGCTTTCTGAACAGCACTTTTGTTTTGGCGGTTATCAAATATAGGAATACTGAGATTAATTCCTATCATGTTGTTCCAACCATACTTCATTTGTTTTCCCCAACCGTTTTCGCTGGCACTATTGGTGGTACTGCCTGCAGAGGCACTTAAACTGATGGTGGGATAGTAGCCTGCTTTGGCAACGGAAATATCCAACTTTGAGCTTTCGATATTGAGTTTGCTGCTTTGTATTTCGGGACGCGAAGCCAGTGCCTGCTGATATATATCCGTTTGGCCGGGTAAAGGTTGCAACACGTGTTCGTCTGTCAAAGTGGGGAGAACAAGATTCATTTCCTCGGTTCCGTCCAGTTCGAGCAGTTGTTTGAGTTGTAACTTATAATCCCGGAGCGAACTTTCGGCTGTAACCAGTTGATATTGGTCATTACCAACCTGAGCTTCCAATTGTGCAAGGTCGGCCTTGGAGATGCTTCCTTCGTTGAAGAGTTCTACACCGCGTTCATAAGTGGCGCGACTCACTTGCAAGGTATTCTCATTAATCTTCACCGATTCATCGGCATACAGGATTTGGATAAACACTTGTGTGATTTGTTCTTGCAATGAATTTTCCGTTTGTGCTACGGTAAGTCCTGCTATTTCGCGGCTCATCTTTTTTTGCTTGATTGTGTTTATGCGTTTGTTCCCATTCCAAACCGTCCATTGAGCATTCAGTCCGTAGTTGCCGCTATAAGTCGTTTTGCTGTTGCTGCTGATAATTTCAGTGCCGTTTACAGTACTGCTGTTTTCCTGATACGGACGGTTTGTTACGTTGTGTCCGGTATTGAACGATAGACTGGGGAAGAGGGTTGCTTTCGCAGTCTTTACATCCACATCACTTTCTTCCAATGAAATTTTATCCTGTTGCAACTGGATATTCTTTTCCAAAGCGTATTCAATGCAGTCGTTCAGAGTCCATTTCTTTGCTTCCTGAGCGGTCAATGAAGAGGTCGCTAATAAGCTAATTGCTAAATATACTACTCGTTGTTTCATCCTTTTTGCGGTTTAATTTGTTACTGCAAATGTAGGGGACATTGCTTTTATCGGCAATAAATATAGATTCCCCGCACATTTCTATGGACAAAAACTTGTTTTTTACCGATAAAGTATTTTTCTTTGTAATAATTACAAGTTTAAGATAAGTTTCTATGAGTAATACTTTGTTAGTTCGTATATGGACGTTCTATCGGGACGGTTTCCGTGAGATGACCCTTGGCCGGACGCTTTGGGCCATTATTCTTATTAAACTGTTTATTATGTTTTTTATTTTGAAACTCTTTTTCTTTCCTTCTTTTTTAAAGGAGAAGACCCCTCAGGAGAAGCAGCAATATGTAGGGGAAGAATTGATTAAACGCGCAAATCCATAAATATTTTAATATCAAAACGGTATGTTTGAAAACATTGACACTTCGCTAATCGACTGGTCGCGGGCGCAATTTGCACTGACGGCCATGTATCACTGGCTTTTTGTTCCTCTTACATTAGGACTGGCTATGATTATGGGGCTCATGGAGACTTTCTATGTAGTCACAGGTAAGGAATTCTGGAAACGCACGGCAAAGTTCTGGATGAAGCTTTTCGGTATTAACTTCGCCGTAGGTGTTGCTACGGGATTGATTCTGGAGTTTGAGTTCGGTACGAACTGGAGTAATTACTCTTGGTTTGTAGGTGATATTTTCGGTGCTCCGCTGGCCATCGAGGGTATTCTGGCTTTCTTTATGGAGGCAACGTTCATTGCCGTTATGTTCTTTGGCTGGAACAAAGTAAGTAAACGTTTCCACCTGGCATCTACATGGCTGACAGGTATCGGTGCAACACTTTCTGCATGGTGGATTCTGGTTGCCAACGCTTGGATGCAATATCCGGTGGGCATGGCATTCAATCCTGAGACAGTGCGTAATGAGATGGTGGATTTTGCAGCGGTGGCACTCTCGCCGATGGCTGTGGCTAAGTTTTTCCATACCGTGCTGAGCGGTTGGGTACTTGGTGCAGTGTTTGTAGTGGGTGTCAGTTGCTGGTATCTGCTTCGCAAGCGCGAGATTGAATTTGCGAAAGCAAGCATCAAAGTGGCTGCCGCCTTTGGGTTGGCAGCTTCGCTGATAGTGGCATGGACAGGAGATATCTCCGGCGTTCAGGTGGCCAAAGTGCAGCCGATGAAAATGGCTGCGGCCGAAGGACTTCAAGAGGGTGGCAATGGGATGCCGTTTACGGTGGTAGGCGACATAAAGATTCCAAAAATGCTTTCTATTCTGGCCACTCATGACATAGACGGATATGTGCCGGGCATCAATAATTTACTGGAAGGCGGTTACCAAACTCCGGAGGGAACCATCGCTCTTTCTGCACAAGAGAAAATAGAGCGCGGTCAAAAGGCGATTGCTGCTTTGGATGCTTTCCGCAAAGCGCAGAAGGAGGGTAATAAAGAGGCTGCAAGTGTAGCACGCCGGACATTGGATGAGAATGTGGCTTATTTCGGATACGGATATATCAAAGATCCTGCTCATTTGGTTCCTCCTGTCGGATTGACATTCTGGTCGTTCCGCATCATGGTAGGGTTGGGAGGATATTTCATCTTATTCTTTATTGTGGTACTTGTCCTGTCTCGGAAAGACAAACTGAAAGATGCAGGGTGGTTACAGAAACTTGCACTTTGGACTATCCCGTTGGGGTATATTGCCGGACAAGCCGGTTGGGTGGTAGCCGAAGTAGGTCGTCAGCCGTGGGCTATTCAGGATATGTTGCCGGTGGGAGCCGCTATTTCCAAGTTGCAGACGAGCTCCGTGCAGATAACTTTCTTTATTTTCCTGATATTGTTTACTATTATGCTGATTGCTGAAATCAATATTATGGTTAAGGCCATAAAGAAAGGACCGGAGGCAATAAAAGGTGAATAACTTTTGTATGCGGTAATTCCATTATTTATCATTTAAATAAAATTCTATGGACTATATATTTCTACAAAATTATTGGTGGTTCCTGGTTTCATTGCTGGGTGCCCTGTTGGTGTTTCTGCTTTTTGTGCAGGGTGGCAATTCTTTACTGTTCACTTTGGGCCGCACTCACGAAGAGCGTACCATGCTGGTGAATTCCACAGGACGTAAGTGGGAGTTTACTTTTACTACGTTGGTTACTTTCGGAGGAGCTTTTTTCGCTTCATTTCCTTTGTTTTATAGCACCAGCTTCGGTGGTGCATATTGGCTGTGGATGATTATCTTGTTCACTTTCGTGTTGCAGGCTGTTTCTTATGAATTTCAGTCTAAATTGGGTAATATTTTGGGCAAGCGTACCTATCAATGGTTCCTGGTAATCAACGGAGTTGTAGGGCCGTTATTGCTGGGAGGAGCAGTGGCTACATTCTTTACGGGCTCTAATTTCTTGGTGAATAAAGGAAATATGGGTAATGAACTGATGCCTGTCATCAGCAGTTGGGCCAATGGATGGCATGGGTTGGATGCACTGACTAATCCATGGAATCTTGTTTTGGGCTTTGCTGTTTTGTTCTTGGCACGTATATTGGGCAACTTGTATTTTATCAATAATATCCGTGATAAAGAATTGATTCCTCATTGCCGTCGCCAATTGATTACAGATACGATTCCTTTCCTGATTCTTTTCCTGGCATTTGTGATACATACATTCTTGAGTGATGGTTTTGCTGTCAGTCCCGATACGCAGGAAGTATATATGGAACCTTACAAGTATTTTATGAATTTCATTGATATGCCTGTCTTGTTGGTTTTATTCCTGATAGGAGTGGTCGGTGTATTGTTCGGCATCGGCAAATCTGTTTTCAGCAAGACATCTACCAACGGTATCTGGTTTGCGGGCATCGGTACTGTGCTGACGGTTTTGGCGCTGCTCCTTTGCGTGGGTTATAATAACACGGCATATTATCCCTCCACTGCTGACCTGCAAAGTTCATTAACACTGGCCAACAGTTGTTCCAGTGAGTTTACTTTGCGCGTCATGGCTTATGTGTCTGTTTTGGTACCTTTTGTTTTGGCATACATTGTTTATGCTTGGCGTGCAATAGATCGAAAGCCTATTACAGCACAAGAATTGGAAAAAGACGGCCATACTTATTAATCAAGTTTTTAATGAAATTAAAATTGGTATCCCTGTTTTGCAAACAGCTGTAAACGGGATACCGATTTATGTTAAATAACATTGTTTTGCTGCATAAAATACAGATAAACTATTGCAGAATTCCCGAAAGTCCGTATATTTGCACTGTGTTTTTCATAGTATTAGATTTAAGGTTAACAAAGGTTGGAGCAAGGCGTTGCTCCTTTTTTTATGCCCATATACCTCGTTCTTCCCTTATTTGGACAAATTTATGAGATAAAACCGACAAAAGTTATAGTTGGCGGTAGTGATACTATTCTATCTTTGTATAACAAAGCCTTTGTAGAGGTAATGGTATTGTTGAATTTAGATTACATGGATATTAAAAGGTAAGAACATGAAACACCTTCGACTGACTTTCTCTGCATTATTTGCCATGGCAGTAAGTATGCAGACTCTTGCGCAAAGAGAAAATATACTCATCAATCAGGATTGGAACTTCCGATTCTCCCATCAAGTGGATAAGAATTCAAGTCGCCGGGTAGATTTGCCTCATACTTGGAATGCACAAGATGCTTTGAGTGGCAAACCCGACTATAAACGAGGAATCGGTAATTATGACAAGAAACTATTTATCCGTTCCGAGTGGAAAGGCAAACGACTGTTTCTCCGTTTTGAAGGAGCAAACTGTGTAACCAATGTTTTCATCAACGGCAAACAGATAGGAGAGCATCGGGGTGGCTATGGGGCATTTATTTTTGAAATCACCGATAAGGTGAATTATGGGAAAGATAATACCGTGCTGGTTCGTGTGAATAATGGTGAACAGCTTGATGTCATGCCTTTGGTAGGTGACTTTAATTTCTATGGGGGGATTTATAGGGATGTGCATTTACTTGTTACGGAAGATATTTGTATCTCTCCTTTGGATTATGCTTCTCCGGGAGTATATCTTTTTCAGCAGCATGTGGGTGAGAAACAAGCCGCTGTTTTGGCTCGTATTAACCTGTCGAACGGAACGGAACATCCCCGGCAGGCAACTCTTAGGCTCCAAGTAAAAGAAGGAGATAAAGTGGTTTATCAGGCGGATAAAAAGGTGACTGTTGCACCTCATACCAGCGTACAACCCGAAGAAATGAGTTTTACCTTGCTGAATCCTCGTTTATGGAATGGCAGGGAAGATCCTTTTATGTATCAGACAGTGATAACCCTGGTGAAGGATGGAAAAGAGATAGACAAAGTGGAACAGCCGTTGGGACTTCGTTATTATACGACAGATGCCGATCGGGGTTTCTTTCTTAATGGAAAACATTTGCCTTTGCATGGGGTGTGTCGTCATCAGGAGTGGGCAGAGGTGGGAAATGCACTTCGTCCGATGCATCATGAAGAAGATACTCGATTGATGCTTGAAATGGGGGTAAATGCCATTCGTCTGGCTCATTATCCACAAGCTACTTATATGTATGATTTAATGGATAGGAATGGAATTGTGACTTGGGCAGAGATACCGTTTGTCGGTCCCGGAGGTTATGCTGATAAAGGTTTTGTCGACCAGCCTTCTTTTCGTGAAAATGGTAAGGAGCAGTTGAAGGAGATGATCCGTCAACATTTTAATCATCCGAGTATATGTTTTTGGGGGTTATTTAATGAACTGAAAGAAAATGGAGATAATCCGTTGGAGTACATTAAAGAACTGAATGTGCTGGCACATCAGGAAGATCCTACACGTCCCACCACATCAGCCAGTAACCAAGGCGGTGCCATTAATTTCATAACAGATAATATTGCGTGGAACAGATATGACGGTTGGTATGGAGCAACTCCGGCGACATTGGCTTCATGGCTGGACAAGACACATCAGGCACACCCTGAAATAAAGATTGCTATCAGTGAGTATGGGGCAGGAGCAAGTATTTATCATCAGCAGGATTCATTGGTACAAACCAGCCCGGGAAGTTGGTGGCATCCGGAAAACTGGCAGACGGAATATCATATTCAGAATTGGAAGATTATTAGTGAACATCCATACGTTTGGGGCAGTTTTGTTTGGAATATGTTTGATTTCGGAGCAGCTCATCGTACAGAAGGGGATCGTCCGGGTATCAATGATAAAGGATTGGTGACGCACGACCGTAAAGTTAAAAAGGATGCATTTTATTTTTATAAAGCAAACTGGAATCCTGAACCGATGGTTTATATTGCCGGTCGCCGTAGCGTGAACCGCGTAAAACCAGTGACAGAGGTACAGATATTTTCTAATTGTGCAGAAGTAACTCTGAAGGTAAACGGACAAATAATAAAAAAAATGCAGCCGGATGGTGTAAAAGTGTGTATCTTTAAAGATATTCGGCTGAAAAAAGGGGAGAACAACATAGAAGTATCGGCGAAAAATGGTAAAAGGGTGATAACTGATGCTTGTTGCTGGATATTGTAACAAGAAAAACATGGAAGTGTGTCAAAATTAAACCGGCCTATCCCATCGTCAGCTGTAGGGACAGGGTTTGCCTGCCCGAAGACGCAAAGTAAACTGTTTTCGGGCGAGCGAATCTCGCCCCTACGGATTAAACGACAGCATTATCCCTGTTTTGACCCCATGAATATATATTAAATAATTTCTATTCCATGCTTTTGGCATAACTCCAGTCCTATATCTTTTAACTTGAATTTCTGAATCTTTCCGCTGCCGGTCATTGGAAATTCATCAACAAAGAAGATATATTTGGGTATTTTGTATCGTGCAATTTTGCCTGTGCAGAATTCACGAACGTCAAATTCATTCATTTCTATTCCTTTGTGCAGGATAATGAAGGCGCCTACTGCCTCACCGTATTTTTTAGAAGGAATACCGGCTACTTGTACATCTTTGATTCCTTCCATCTGATAGAGAAATTCCTCAATTTCACGTGGATATATATTCTCTCCACCACGGATAATCATATCTTTGATACGCCCTGTGATTCGGTAATTTCCATCTTTATCTTTGACTCCCAAATCTCCCGAATGCAGGAAGCCGTTCCGGTCTATCACTTCGGCAGTGGCTTCCGGGTTCTTATAATAGCCTTTCATGGTATTGTATCCTCGGTTGCACATTTCTCCTTGTACGCCTATCGGACATTCTTCGCCGGTTTCGGGGTCGATTACCCGGACTTCTGTAAACTCAAAATCGCGTCCTACTGTGTTGCAACGCACATCGAATGGGTCGTCCAAACGAGTGGCTGTCATGCCGGGAGCTGCTTCTGTCAGTCCGTATACGCTGGTCACTTTCATAAACATCTTTTCTTCCACTTTCTTCATCAGTTCCACCGGGCAGAGAGATCCGGCCATGATACCTGTGCGAAGGCTTGACAAATCAAACATATCGAACATCGGATGGTTCAGCTCGGCAATGAACATTGTCGGAACTCCGTAAAGGGCTGTACATCGTTCTTTATGAATAGACGCAAGTACCAATAACGGGTCAAAGCGTTCGACCATTACTTGTGTACATCCATGTGTCAGACAGTTCATGGTGGCAAGTACTACGCCGAAACAATGGAAAAGAGGGACACAAACACACAACTTGTCATCAGAAGTGAATTTCATGTGTTCTCCGGTGAGGAAGCCATTGTTGCTTATATTATAATGTGTAAGCATGACTCCCTTTGGGAATCCTGTCGTGCCGGAAGTGTACTGCATATTCACCGTGTCGTGGCAGTCCACCTGTTTCTTGGCTTCAGTGAGTTCGTCATCCTCTACATTACTTCCCAATAGGAGGATTTCAGAAGTGTTATACATTCCTCTGTATTTTTCCTGACCGATGTAGATGACATTCTTCATGCAAGGAAAACGCTTGCTTTTCAGATACCCGCGTTGTGAACTTTTCAGTTCGGGCAGCATGGCATAAACCATGTTGACGTAGTCATCCGAGCCACGATCACCGTTGACGATACATAACGTATGCATATCTGAATTCTGACAAAGATATTCCAGCTCGGCTTGCTTGTAGTTGGTGTTTACGGTTACAGCTACAGCACCGATTTTGGCGCAAGCATACAGGAAAGTGAGCCAGTCGGGTACATTGCCTGCCCAAATTCCTACATGAGTATTTCGTTTGACGCCGATGGCAAGCAATCCTTTTGCCATATTATCAACACGCTCATTGAATTGCCTCCAGGTAAAACGCAGGTTACGATCTGAATAGACGATATATTCTTTATCGGGAGTGGCTTCGGCCCAATGTTCGAGCCAGTCTCCGAGGGTTCGGGTATATAATTCCATGTCAAAATCCGATTTAGATGGGTGTATAGATTACCGCCAATATCTTGGCTGCCTGTCCGCAAAGTCCGTGCACATGATGGGGGACAATAGAGTCATAATAAATACTGTCTCCGGCTTCTATCACATAGCATTTTTTGCCGTGACACACTTCAATGACACCTTCCATTACATAAATGAACTCTTCTCCTTCGTGCGACGAAAGGGTAAACTCAACATTGTCATTCGAAGCTACATCAACAATGAAAGGTTCCATATGGCGGTCGGCTTTCGATTTTGACAGAGAATGGTAGCGCATGTGAGTGCGTAAGTCCATTGCATTATTTGAAAAGCTGATTGTATCTTCGGCACTCTCTTTGCGACAAACGACTGCTCCCTGCTCTTCTTGGTCATCCAGAAAAGTGCCCAGGCGTACTCCCAATGCACGTGCTATTTTGATAAGAGGAGCCAGTGAAGGAAGGTCTACATTATTTTCTATGCGGTTGATTTGCTCTTCGGCAAGCCCTGAACGTTCTGCTAATTCTGCTACACTGATTTCTTTTGTTTCACGCAGCGATTTAATCTTTTCGCCAACGATTCTTGTGCTATCCATATTTGTTAGTATTAGTAATGTTTGCAAAGTAATTTGTGCAAAAATACATAAATCTTTTATTTAAGACGGCTTTTTCTCTTTATCTTTGCACTTTAACTATTAAATTAATGAATTATGTTCTCAGGAATTGTAGAAGAATATGCAGAAGTAGTGCGTTTGGAAAAAGAACAAACTAACCTGCACCTTACATTGAAATGTTCGTTTGTAGACGAACTGAAGATAGATCAGAGTATTGCTCACAATGGTGTTTGTCTGACAGTGGTAAGCATTCAGGATGGTACATATACAGTAACTGCCATTGAAGAAACATTGGAGCGTTCCAACCTTGGATTGTTGAAGGTAGGGGATAAAGTGAACGTGGAGCGTAGTATGATGATGAACGGACGTTTGGACGGACACATCGTGCAGGGGCATGTAGATCAGACTGCGGAATGTATCAGCATCCAGGACGTGGATGGTAGCCGTTATTATACCTTTAAGTATAAGTTTGACAAGGAGATGGCAAAGCGTGGTTATATGACGGTTGATAAAGGTTCGGTTACCGTAAATGGTGTTAGTCTGACTGTGTGCAATCCGACAGATGATACTTTTCAGGTTGCTATTATTCCTTATACTTACGAACATACCAATTTCCACACTTTCCAGTCGGGAAGCATTGTGAATATAGAATTCGATATCATCGGCAAATATTTGAGCCGTATGATGCAATTCAATAACTAAAGGTCTTTCAACAGTATCTTGCTGGTGCTTTGATAATATTCTTCGCGAGCTCGCATCAGTGCTTCCCACGGAGCACTGTATCGCTCACGGTCAATCTTGAATGCTTCTGAACCGGCTACATCCAGTCTGTTCAGGAGCATTGCCACATTCATCCGGTTTATATCCACAGATGGGAGATATGCAAAGGATTCATCGTCATCATCTACAGGAGTTTCATAAATCATGTGCATATCTTGCAGTTCATATAATATGTTTTTGGTTAGCCGGATGGGAATCTTATGTTCATCACTCAATGTGACGGCGGTATAAGGAGGTTCTTCCGTTTCGAAGCGTTTACAGATGAGCGACATGATAAGGATGCAAAGAAAGTCATGATACCGACGACTGATATGAGCTGTCTCTTTACTGAAACTGTAATTTTTCAAATTTTGGGCTACATAGCACAGTTCCGCACCATACAAACAGATGCTCCACGATATTTGTGTCCACAGCAAGAACATTGGGATTGCGGCAAAACTACCATAAATGGCATTGTAACGTGAAACCCATATCTGACTTCCGATATATAGATATTGGAATGCTTGGAACGCAGTACCGGCTATGATACCGGGTATGATAGCGTATTTGATTTTTACCTTTGTGTTGGGCATAAACACATACAGTCCTGTAAACATACCCCATGTGAGTATGAAAGGGATGAGTCTGACCATAAATTTCATTAGCGGTGCCAGCAATACGAAATCTTCCATGTTCTTCAGCATCGTTGTCATGAAGATGGATATACCGCTTGACAATACGATTAATAGCGGAAGAAGTAAAAGGATGGAAAAGTAATCTGTCATTTTACGGTAAAGAGTGCGTGGTTTCTTCACCTGCCAAATGTAATTGAAAGTACGTTCTATGTTATATGTCAGGCTGAGAATAGTCCAAAACAGCATGATTAAACCGATACCGATAAATATACCGCTTTTGGCATGAATCAGATAAGAGTCAATCAATCCGAGAACTGTTTCTGCGGCCGCACTCTGTCCTTCCAGTCCGCTGCGAAACTGAGTCTCCAATAAATTGGAGAAGCCAAAACCACGCGCAATGGCAAATAAGATGGCTAATATAGGAATACTGGAAAGCAGCGTGCTGTATGTCAGTGCCGAAGCTTTATTAATAATACGTCCTTGGGTAAACTCACGGATGGAGAGGGTTGCTATCTTTATTGCATTATAAAATATTCCACGGGATTTACTAACCTCGTCTTCCGTCACTCGCCATATATCATCTTTGAGAAACGATTGCAGGCCTTTCAGCTTTTCCTTGTTCATGGTACTCATTTAGGCTCTTTATATAAAAAAAGCAGTCGGTCTGTAAGCCGGGTTCTGTTCCTTATCTAGCGGTAAGGCGTCTGTCATTTATCTACGCCTGTTGTCACCAACAGGCTCTAGCGGTCTACCCTCCGACGTGGGGCGAGCAACCCTCATAATGCCGGTTTACATGACCTTACAACTCCTAAGATACACAGCCCGACATGTCACCATGCGGCTGGTGGGCTCTTACCCCGCCTTCTCACCCTTACCTTATTCCCGAAAGAACAAGGCGGTTTTTTTCTTCTGCATTACTCTACCTTCGCAGATAGCTTTCTGTTAGGAAGTAGGATGCTCTGTGTTGCCCGGACTTTCCTCTTCTGCCTTGCGGCATCAGCGACAGACCGACCGACTGCTTTGAGAAGACAAAGATAATGCTTTTAGCTCGAAAAGCTGCAAAAGGATGAGAAAAAGTATCGAAATGAATGTGAAATGTTGAATTAATACCTCTGACAGGTCCGTTGTCAGCTATTGATAACGAATGCAAATTTGGCAGATATTGCGGTTAACCCCTGTTAAGTGCCTGTATGCCTCTGTTAAAAGAGGGAAAATTTATCTGACAATGCATACAACCGTACATATTTTGTCATTACTTTAGCGGTGTAAAAGTTAAACTGAAAAATGAAATTAACAAACTAATAGATATTAAGTTATGAAACAAGCAACTAAAATGGTACTAGGGGCAACGGCGATTGTAGCTGTTAGCGCAGGTGTAGCGGGAGTAACGACTTATACTATGTTGAAGCCTGAACAGAATAAAAGTCTGGCTTTTAATGATGTGTTCCAACAAAGTCAAAATACAAGATTGGCTGCTTTGGATGCGATTAATATGCAACCGGTCGATCTGACTCAGGCAGCCGAGAATTCTGTACATGCAGTTGTTCATATAAAGTCTACTCAGGAGTCTAAAACTCAGACGGTAACGGTTCGTGATCCGTTCTCTGAATTCTTCGGTGATATTTTTGGAAACGGCAGAGGAGGCGGTCAGCAACGTCAGGTGCATACCCCGGAAAGAGTTGGATTCGGTTCGGGAGTGATAATCTCCAGAGATGGCTATATTGTTACTAATAACCATGTGATTGATAATGCAGATGTAATTAGTGTCAAACTGAATGACGGACGTGAATTTAAGGGACGTGTGATAGGTGCAGACCCCAGCACGGATTTAGCTTTAGTTAAAATTGAAGCAGATGATCTTCCTACAGTTCCCGTAGGTGATTCGGATGCATTGAAGGTAGGAGAGTGGGTATTGGCGGTAGGTAATCCGTTTAATATGACATCTACCGTTACTGCCGGTATTGTTAGTGCAAAGGCTCGTACATTGGGTGTATACAATCAAGGTGTAGAATCATTCATTCAAACAGATGCCGCCATCAATCAAGGTAATAGTGGTGGTGCATTGGTTAATGCAAGAGGTGAATTGGTTGGTATTAACTCAGTATTGTATTCACCGACAGGAGCTTATTCGGGATATGGATTTGCTATTCCTGCCAGCATTATGAAGAAGGTTGTGGCAGATTTAAAAGAATATGGAACCGTACAGCGTGCTATTTTAGGTATCAAAGGTACACCGATTAATGATGAACAGCAGTTGATGGATGAGGCGATGAAGAAACAAATAAAAGACTTGGGCGCAGTAGATGGTGTATGGGTTCGTGAAATTATTGAAGGCGGTTCTGCTGCAGGTAAATTGCAGGAAAATGACGTCATCATCGGAATAGATGGCAAGAGAGTGAAGAACTTTGCAGAGCTGCAGGAGGGATTGGCTAAGCATCGTCCGGGTGACAAGGTTACGGTAAAAGTTTTACGTGACAAGAAGGAAAAGGATATTGAACTGACCTTAAAGAACGAACAAGGTACTACAAAAGTTGTTAAGAATGCAGGCATGGAAATATTGGGTGCTGCATTCCGCGAAGTTCCTCAAGAACTGAAGAAGCAACTCAATCTTGGTTCGGGTGTTGAAGTAACAGGAGTAACGGAAGGTAAGATGAAAGCTGCCGGTGTTCGCAAAGGGTTCATTATTCTGAAAGCCAATGGACAGGTGATTAGAACGGTTAATGATTTGGAAGATGTGTTGAAGGCCGCAACTTTGTCACCTGATCAGGTATTGTTCTTAAGCGGTATGTTCCCATCGGGTAAACGTGCCAATTATGCCGTGGACTTGACTCAGGAATGATTCAAAAAAGATAAAAATACATAAGGTAATAAGATTTTTTCAATAGGTGTGTGTTTGGTGGATGCACGGCTGTATTATACTAGTCGTGCATCCTGTTATATTTAAAAGAAGCGTCCTTAATAAAAATAATTAGGACTATATGTTTTGGAATAATCCAATAATTTTAGGAACTAGCTCGATATAAGTCCTTTTTTTGATTTATTGGCAAAAATATTTCAAACAAAATGGATGTTATTCCATTTTAATATTGTAAATTTGCATCCCAAATTTGTTTTATAGAGAATGAGACAATTAAAGATTACTAAAAGTATCACTAACCGAGAGAGCGCATCTCTTGATAAGTATCTACAGGAAATTGGCCGCGAAGACTTGATTACTGTAGAAGAAGAGGTAGAGCTCGCTCAACGTATCCGTAAAGGCGACCGGGTGGCATTGGAAAAACTGACACGTGCAAACTTGCGCTTTGTTGTATCTGTTGCCAAGCAGTATCAAAATCAGGGATTAAGTCTTCCTGACTTGATTAATGAGGGAAACCTGGGACTGATTAAGGCAGCCGAGAAGTTTGATGAAACTCGAGGCTTTAAATTTATCAGTTACGCTGTATGGTGGATTCGTCAGTCTATCCTTCAAGCATTGGCAGAACAGTCACGTATCGTCCGTTTGCCGTTGAACCAGGTAGGTTCGCTGAATAAAATCAGCAAAGCTTTCTCTAAGTTCGAACAGGAAAACGAGCGTCGTCCTTCTCCGGAAGAATTAGCCGATGAATTGGAAATTCCGGTAGACAAGATTTCGGATACGTTGAAAGTTTCAGGCCGCCACATTTCTGTAGACGCTCCTTTTGTGGAAGGGGAAGATAACAGCTTGTTGGATGTGTTGGTAAACGACGACTCTCCTATGGCAGACCGTTCTTTGGTTAATGAGTCACTTTCGAAGGAAATCGATAGAGCGCTCTCTACGTTAACTGAAAGAGAAAAGGATATTATCCAGATGTTTTTCGGTATTAACACGCAGGAAATGACGTTGGAAGAAATCGGCGATAAATTCGGACTCACTCGTGAGCGCGTACGTCAGATTAAAGAGAAAGCCATTAGAAGATTAAGAGCAAATTCACGTAGCAAGCTGCTCAAGGCCTATTTGGGATAAGACCAAATTCGGTTTCCAAAACAAAAAGAAAACAAAGCATGAGTTGAAAGTTTGCTCTTTCATCTTGTGCTTTTGTTCGTTTATAGAGGAATAATGTTAATTTATCTATTACCTTTTCATATTTAGCGGTAAATAACTACTTTTGTCCCTAATAAAATAATAAAAAAAAAATTATGAGATTCATCAAGATTTTCTGCTCTTTATTTGTCGTGCTGATTTTATGTTCGGCATTTTCTTTAAAAGGAAATAAAACCAAAGCTGTATATATAGTAGGCGTGTCTGCTTCGTTTACAGATTCATTGATTTATTTTACAGATATCCAGTTGTTGGATAGTGTAAAACTGGATAATAATAAATTGTTGCCGCAACGTTCTCATTATAGTTATCAACTAAAGAATTATTTGGAAGGTCAGGAAGGGCTGGTGAACCGCACTTGTTTTGTATATTTTGATACTAATAAATCGAAATTGGAAAAAACGGTTGCCAAACTGAAAGCGAAGTTTCAAAAAGGACAGAATGTATTGATTCGTCCGGTAGATCCGACCCTGTTTCGCTTTACAAAACCAGAAGAAGAATAACGCGTTAGTACGCATGGATTTGCACGTACTAACGTGTAGGCTTATACATACGTTCGTGTGAGCTCACACATATATATGTGTGAGCTCATGCGTTAGTACGTGTGGGGTGGCGATGCCGGAACCATTTAGAAAACGAATTCCGCCAGTTTTTTCTTATTGCTTCCCGAGTAATAAATATATTTGATTTTACTTCCAAATTTTCGATACTCTTCCATCTCTACCGAGTTGTCAATAGCTTCTTGTAAGGCTTTCTTGTAAGTGGCATAATTGTTATCCATGAATTGAGGGTCATCCAGTTCCCCTGTCACGGTATAATAGTAACTCACAGTGTTGTCTTTTTCATTATAATGAGTACTATCAATGGTGATGGTTTCATTCAAGCGGATGGGGTAGGTTTGATTCAGCCTTTCAGCCGTCTCTTTAAATTTGCGGGCAGGTCCTTTGTCTGTACAGGCAGCCAATGTAGCTATGAGCAATGCGGATAGTAAGATTTCCTTTTTCATTATTATTGGGTATTTTAGAGCGAAAATAGAATATATATGTAAACAAAGCAAGTGTTTATTTGTTTTTTATTCGTATGTTTGTGCAAGCAAAAAAAGTAAAGCATGTCTAATTTTATAGATGAACTAAAACGGAAAGATCATAAACGCTATTTGGGTGGTCTTGATTTCTTTAAATATATTGGTCCGGGATTATTGGTTACAGTCGGATTTATCGATCCGGGGAACTGGGCGTCCAATTTTGCAGCCGGTTCGGAGTTTGGTTACGCTCTGTTATGGGTTGTCACACTTTCTACGATAATGTTGATTGTCTTACAGCATAATGTCGCGCATTTGGGTATTGTTACCGGTTTGTGTCTGAGTGAAGCTGCTACACAATATTGTCCTAAATGGATAGCACGTCCGGTTTTGGGCAGTGCTGTTTTGGCGTCTATATCTACTTCACTGGCAGAGATTTTGGGAGGGGCTATTGCGTTACAGATGCTATTGGATATTCCTATTGTATGGGGTTCTATACTGACAACTCTTTTTGTCATTATCATGCTGTTCTCCAATTCGTATAAGAAGATAGAACGAGCTATTATTGCATTTGTATCCGTCATCGGCTTATCTTTTTTATACGAACTCTTTTTGGTAGATATAGATTGGCCGATGGCAGTACGTGCATGGGTTGTGCCGAGTATTCCGCAGGGAAGTATGCTAATTATAATGAGTGTTCTCGGTGCAGTAGTAATGCCCCATAATTTATTCTTGCATTCGGAGGTGATACAGAGCCATGAATATAACAAGCAGGATGAGGGCTCGATTCGTAAAGTTTTGAAATATGAGTTTTATGATACATTGTTTTCCATGATTGTGGGATGGGCGATAAATAGTGCGATGATATTGTTGGCTGCTGCCACTTTCTTTAAAACAAATACGCAGGTGGAGGAGCTACAACAAGCAAAGTCGTTGCTTGATCCGTTATTGGGGAATAATGCCGGATTGATTTTTGCACTGGCTTTACTGATGGCAGGTATTTCTTCTACCATAACCAGTGGCATGGCGGCAGGTTCTATCTTTGCCGGTATCTTTGGAGAATCATATCATATTAAGGATATTCACTCACGTATAGGGGTGCTCCTGTCGTTGGGAGTGGCTTTGGTGATTATTTTTTTCATTGATAATCCGTTTTATGGATTAATTATTTCTCAAATGATTTTAAGTATTCAGCTTCCATTCACAGTGTTTTTGCAGGTAGGGCTTACTTCTTCAAAAAGAGTGATGGGCAAGTATGCCAACTCCCGTTGGAGTAGTTTTGTGCTCTACACCATTGCTATTATCGTTTCAGTACTTAATATCATGTTATTGTTCGGTTTCTGACCTGCTCCCCTCTTTAACTGAGAGGGGGAGGTGTACCTTCTTTGTTCTCTGAAATAATCAGTAATTTGTCTCCTGCATGTAATTGCAGTGAACCATTGGGAATCATAAACTCGTTTCCTCGTTTTATCAACATTACCAATGTTCCTTTAGGCAGGTTCATGTCCATCAAACGGTTGCCTTTTGCCAGCATTTCTTCAGTCAGGATAATATCTCTTAAATCGGTATTGATTTCTTCAGGGATTTCTACCCCGAAGTCATTGCCGGTCTTTTCGAGAGGAGTAGCCAAATGGAGTAATTTAGCCATCCATGAAATGGTTGTTCCCTGAATCACTAAAGATAAGATAGTGATAAAGAATACGATATTAAATATTTGATTGGAATCCGGTATATTGGCTACCACGGGATAAGTAGCAAATATGATAGGTACTGCTCCTCTCAAGCCTACCCATGAGACGAATATCCGTGAACTGAAATTCATTTTCTTAAATGGCAGCAGACAGATCAGGACACTCAGCGGGCGTGCAAAAACAATCATGAATATACCAATGAGGAGGGCGGGAACAGCAATATTCAGCATTTCATGAGGATTAACTAAAAGTCCCAATGTCAGGAACATAATAATCTGGAATAACCATGTCATACCATTCATAAAGGTTGAAATCTCTTTCCGGTTCGTTATGCGGTTGTTGCCCACCATGATACCGGCAATGTAAACAGCCAGATAACCATTTCCTTTACATAAATCAGTGACTGTGAAAATAAAGAAAATAAAACTTAATAATAGAATAGGGTAGAGGGACTGGTTATTAAGGTTTATTTTGTTTAAGATGAGAATAGCTAACTTGCCCAATAAAAATCCCGAAGCTCCACCTACTATAAACTGAATGCAGAATGAGCCCAGAATATCCATAAATCCCATACCCGAAGAATTTATAAACTGGATTAAAACAATTGTCAGCATATATGCCATAGGGTCATTGCTACCACTTTCCAGTTCAAGCATAGGACGCAGATTATGCTTTAAATTCATGCTTTGCGAACGCAGAATATTGAAAACGGAGGCTGAATCTGTGGAAGACATAGTGGCTGCCAACAGCATGGCCGTAATAAGTGACATGGTGATGCTCACGTGTTTAAATCCCGAAATCCAATATATAAAAAGACCGGTAAAGAGTGTAGTCAGTAATACCCCCACAGTGGAGAGCAGTATTCCCTGTGGCAGTACCGGGCGAATTTCTGCAAATTTGGTGTCCATGCCGCCTGAGAATAGAATAATGCTTAATGCCACCATGCCAATGAATTGCGCTTCACCGGCATTGTGGAACTGCAGTCCCAGTCCGTCACTGCCGAAAAACATTCCGACTAATAAAAACACCAGTAATGTAGGAACGCCGAAGCGATAGCCTGTTTTACTAACTACGATACTTACAAAAAGTAATACGGACCCAATTAATAGGATATTTTCTGCATTGAACAACATGTCTTGTTTTTTATATTATTAAATTATAACAATGAAATCATTTCTAAGGTTCATATTCAATTTTATGATTTTTAAGCAATGCAAAGTTAAGAATGTGGCGAATTATTCAGACCTTTACCACGTTAAATCAATCTAAATTAATATATGGATACAACAAAAAACATTGCAGCTTTATTTGATTTTGATGGTGTAGTGATGGATACAGAAACTCAATATAGCGTTTTCTGGGATGAGCTGGGACGTCGATACCATCCTGAAATAAAAGATTTTGGGTGTGTGATTAAAGGTCAGACCCTTACGCAGATTTATGATAAATATTTTGCAGGAATGGACAATATTCAGAAAAAAATCACGGCTGACTTGAACAATTTTGAGAAAGGTATGTTATATGAATATATACCCGGCGTAGAGAATTTTATGAAAGAATTACGTGTCAATGGAATAAAGATAGCTATAGTAACAAGTTCGAATGAGCAAAAAATGAGTAACGCTTATCGTGTACATCCTGAGTTGAAAGCAAATGTAGATTTTATTCTTACAGCTGAAATGTTTACCCATTCAAAACCCGACCCTGAATGTTTTTTATTAGGAGCCAAGGTCTGTGACACAGTTCCTGAAAACTGTATTGTGTTTGAAGATTCATTTCATGGACTGGAAGCAGGGAATCGTGCGAAGATGACGGTAGTAGGACTGGCAACCACCAACTCTGCAGAGGCAATACGTGATAAGGCGGATGTTGTTATTCAGGACTTTAAAGAGTTTGGTTTTGAAAAAATGAAAGAGATAATGAGGTAATGTCATATAAAACCTCTACCTTTGCAGCCGTTTTATAAAATTTAAAGTAAATATGGCAGGATATATTTCTGGTGATACGCGTAAAGTGACCACCCATCGTTTGGTGGAAATGAAACAGAGAGGTGAAAGAATTTCTATGTTGACTTCTTATGACTATACTACTGCACAGATTGTGGATGAAGCTGGTATTGATGTTATCTTAGTGGGTGACTCCGCTTCTAATGTAATGGCGGGAAATGTAACTACGCTTCCAATAACACTCGATCAAATGATTTATCATGGAAAATCAGTGGTACGTGGAGTAAAACGTGCTTTAGTGGTGGTCGATATGCCTTTCGGTACTTATCAAACATCTGAGTATGAAGCTGTGACCAATGCTATTAAGATAATGAAAATAACTCATGCCGATGCATTAAAGCTGGAAGGCGGGGAAGAGATTATCGATGCAGTGAAGAAGATTATTTCGGCAGGTATTCCAATCATGGGACATTTGGGTCTCATGCCTCAATCCATTAATAAATACGGAACTTACACTGTGCGTGCAAAGGATGATGCAGAGGCGGAAAAGTTGGTTCGTGATGCTCATCTGTTGGAAGATGCCGGATGCTTTGGACTAGTGCTCGAAAAAATTCCGGCAGCATTGGCCGAAAGGGTGGCAAAAGAACTGACTATACCTGTGATTGGCATTGGTGCCGGTGGTAATGTTGATGGTCAGGTACTTGTCGTTGCTGATATGCTTGGAATGACTGATGGTTTCCGTCCGCGTTTCCTTCGTCGTTATGCAGACTTGCATACTGTGATGAAAGGTGCAATCGGGCAATATGTAGAAGATGTGAAAAGCGGGGATTTTCCTAACGAGAACGAACAATATTAATAAAAGGTTCCGATATGTTTGATGACTTCTTCTTTCCGTATGAAAGGGCGAAATTATGGACAAGAGACATGGTAATCTTGTCTCTTTCAAACTTTTTTCTTTATATTTCGCTTTATATCATGTTGCCCGTACTTCCTTTGTGGATGGTGCAACATTGGTATTGCAGCTATGCGGAAGCAGGGGGAGCCGTTGCCGTCTTCGGATTGACAATGTTTCTGCCCGGTCCTTGTAACAGCTATATAATAGACACCTTTAAACGAAAAAGTGTATGTGTGATTACTTTGGCTTTATTAGCCGGAGTAAGTTTATTATATCCCTATGTTGCCACCGTCGGATTAGTGGCTTTGTTGCGTATGGTGCAAGGAGCATTGTTTAGTGTGGTGACAATGACTACCGGAAGTACCTTGGTGATTGATGTTACAGCTTCACGCCGACGTACAGACGCTAACGTTGCTTTTACTTGGTTTGGAAGATTCGGCATGGCATTGGGGCTGGCGTTGGGGGTTTATATATATCCTTATTGGAGTTTTACTTGTGTGGTCTATGTGTGTGCGGCATTTGGAATAGGTGCATTGCTACTGATTCCACTGCTTCATATCCCTTTCCGTGCTCCTTTATGTCCTCCTCTTTTTTCTTTAGACCGTTTTTTATTGCCTCGTACACTTCTTCCCGGAATAAATATGTTGTTGGTCTCTTTTATATTCGGAGTCATTATTGCACATATTTATAATGAAATATTCTATATTTGTATTTTGATAGGCTTTGCCGTTTCACTACTTATTTCCAAATATGCGCTTTCACATACTTCGTGTCGTGCAGAGATGGAGTTCGGTCAAGCGGCTTTGGTTGCAGGAATATTGTTGATGGCATTTTCAAACAGTTTAATGAGTAGTTACATTGCGGCTCTTTTGTTGGGTATCGGCATTGGAATTACTGCATCTCGCTTTTTTGTGATAATGATAAGCCTGCCGTTACATTGTGAGAGAGGTACGGGGAATAATACTTATCAGTTGTTATGGGAAGTAGGCTTGTTGGGGGGCTTGTTTTTCGAGAATATATGGACAGGAAATTATCCCGACACGATATATTGGATATGTTTAGGCATCTGTGTGGTTTCATTAGTTCTTTATGAAACGGTGACACATAATTGGTATTATAAGAGAATGGAAGAAAAACAATTATAAAAATTAAGATATAAGATATGGCAGACGACAAGAAAATCATCTTTTCGATGGTAGGCGTGAGTAAAGCTTTCCAGGCGAATAAACAGGTATTAAAAGACATCTACCTATCCTTTTTTTATGGTGCCAAGATTGGTATTATCGGTTTGAACGGTTCAGGTAAGTCTACATTACTTAAGATTATAGCCGGTTTAGAGAAGAGCTATCAAGGTGAGGTAGTCTTTTCTCCGGGCTATTCAGTAGGTTATCTGGCGCAGGAACCGCATTTGGATAATGATAAGACAGTAAAAGAAGTTGTAATGGAAGGCGTACAGAATGTAGTTGATACGCTTGCCGAATATGAAGAAATAAACAATAAGTTCGGTCTTCCCGAGTACTACGAAGACCCGGAGAAAATGGATGCACTTTTTGCTCGTCAAGCAGAATTGCAAGATATTATCGATTCGACGGATGCATGGAACTTAGACAGTAAACTGGAACGTGCGATGGACGCTTTGCGTTGTCCACCTGAAGACCAGCTTGTGAAGAATCTTTCGGGAGGTGAACGTCGTCGTGTGGCATTGTGCCGTTTATTGTTGCAAAAGCCGGATATTTTATTGTTGGATGAGCCGACTAACCATTTGGATGCCGAGAGTATCGATTGGTTGGAACAGCATTTGCAACAATACGAAGGAACTGTTATCTGTATTACTCACGACCGTTATTTCCTTGACCATGTGGCCGGGTGGATTCTTGAACTCGACCGTGGTGAAGGTATTCCTTGGAAGGGTAATTATTCCAGCTGGTTGGAGCAGAAGACCAAGCGTATGGAGATGGAAGAGAAGACGGCCAGCAAACGTCGTAAAACCTTGGAACGCGAGTTGGAATGGGTACGTATGGCACCGAAGGCTCGTCAAGCGAAAGGTAAAGCTCGTTTAAATTCGTATGATAAATTATTGAATGAAGATCAGAAAGAAAAAGAAGAAAAACTGGAGATCTTTATTCCGAATGGTCCTCGTTTGGGAAATAAAGTAATTGAAGCCAAAGGAGTTGCAAAGGCGTATGGTGATAAACTATTGTTTGACAATCTAAACTTTATGTTACCTCCTAATGGTATTGTGGGAGTGATTGGACCGAATGGTGCCGGTAAAACCACTTTGTTCCGTTTGATAATGGGACTGGAGACGGTAGATAAAGGTACTTTTGAAGTGGGTGAAACAGTGAAGCTGGCTTATGTGGATCAGCAACATAAAGATATTGACGCTAATAAAACAGTGTATCAGGTAATCAGTGGAGGTAATGAACTTATCCGAATGGGAGGGCGTGATATTAATGCACGTGCGTATCTGAGCCGTTTCAATTTTTCGGGAGCCGACCAGGAGAAACTTTGTGGAATGCTTTCGGGTGGTGAACGAAATCGTTTACATTTGGCTATGGCATTGAAAGAAGAAGGCAATGTGTTGTTGCTTGACGAGCCTACCAATGATATCGACGTAAATACTCTTCGTGCATTGGAAGAGGGTTTGGACGATTTTGCCGGATGTGCTGTAGTTATCAGCCATGACCGTTGGTTCCTGGATCGTATCTGCACTCATATCCTTGCCTTTGAAGGAAACAGTGAGGTGTTCTTCTTTGAGGGCTCTTATTCTGAATATGAAGAAAATAAGATGAAGCGTTTAGGTAATGAAGAACCTAAGCGGGTTCGTTATCGCAAATTGATGGAAGATTGATTGATAATTTGATGTTTTATGTTATATCCCCCTTAAGAGATTCTATCCCTTAAGGGGGATTTTTATTAATAAAGGTTCGGTGGAAGATAGTAAACTGTGCGAATGGAAGTTTTGTTTTTGGACTTGGATTACTATGCATTAAAAGGGAAAATATTGTAGAATTTAGGAAATGTAATATAATCTTAATAATCTTCGGAAAAATACCTGTCGCTTCTTTAATTATTGCAATATTAATGCAATTAATATGAATATAATTCCTATCTTTGTTGTCTATTTAGTGTTTCTAACTAACTATTAACTATTAATCAAAAACAAAATTATGAGAAATCATCTAAAGCATTTCCTTATGTTGGCAGTCTTTACACTATGTTTTGCTGCTACAGCTGGTGCGCAGGCAACAGTAAAAGGGACAGTGGTAGATGCCGATAGCAATGAGCCATTGATTGGCGCAACTGTTACGGTAGGCGGTACTAGTTTAGGTACTGTTACAGACTATGAAGGTAATTTCACATTGAAAGTTACTTCAGCTAAAGCAACAATTGAAATTAAGTATTTAGGTTACTTGGATAAGTCTATTAAACTGACTCAGCAAGGTGAGGTAAATTGGGGAGTAGTCAAAATGAATTTGGATACTCATACATTGGGGGATGTGGTAGTAACCTCATCTATTGCTGTAGCTCGTAAAACTCCGGTAGCAGTATCATCTGTAACTCCTGACTTTCTTGAAAATAAAATCGGTACTCAAGAGTTACCTGAAATCTTGAAATCAACTCCGGGGGTATTTGCGACTAAATCCGGTGGTGGTTATGGTGATTCTAAAATCAATATACGTGGTTTCCAAGGTCCTAATGTCGCCGTAATGATAAACGGTATTTCAATGAATGATATGGAGTGGGGTGGGGTATATTGGAGTAATTGGACCAGCTTGATGGAAGTGGCGCGTAGTATTCAGTCTCAACGTGGTTTGGGAGCTGCTAAAGTCTCTGCTCCTTCTGTTGGTGGTTCTATTAATATTATAACTCGCACAACTGATGCCAAGAAAGGTGGTTCTATAGCTTATGGTATTACTAATGATGGTGGTAACAGCTTGGTGTTTAGTGTATCTACCGGTATGAGTGAATCAGGATGGGCTTTGTCTGTTCTAGGTGGAAAAAAATGGGGAGATGGATATATTCAAGGTACAGATTATGAAGACTATAATTATTTCGTAAATATTTCTAAGCGTTTAAATGATGCTCATACATTATCATTTACTGCATTGGGAGCTTCACAAGAGCACTACCAACGTAGTAATTATGATGGCTTAACTATTGAAGGGTGGCAGCAAGTAAAAAACTATATGAAAGGTAAGAGTGAATACCGTTATAATCCTACTTATGGTTTTGGAAAGAATGGTGAGCGCAAGTCTTCTGCTTTTAATCATTATACTAAACCTCATTTGTCATTGAATCATCAATGGCAGATTAACGAAAAGTCTTCTTTAAGTACTTCAGTATATGCTTCATTAGGTCGTGGTGGCGGCTATAAAGGAATGGGATATACTACGGATTATACTAACCGATGGTATGGCTCAAGCAATGGTGTATTGAATACATATTACCGTAATGAAGACGGTACCTTTGCTTATGACCAAATTCAAGAAATGAATGAAGAAAGTGAAACCGGTTCATTAATGGCCATGGCGGATAATAAGAACTCTCATAATTGGTATGGATTGGTATCTACTTATACAAATCGTTTTGGTAAATATATTGATTTTTATGGTGGTGTGGATTTTCGCTATTATAAAGGTATGCATAAGGCAGAATTGAACGATTTGTATAATGGTGATTATTTTGTAGACGTAGTGAATCGTGGTACTGTATTGGCTGAAAATAATATTGCAGCAGCTGATCCTAATTGGAAAAATGAAAAATTAAGTGTAGGAGATGTTGTTTATCGTAACTTTGATGGTTATGTAATGTCTGAAGGTGCGTTTGCTCAGGCAGAATATAATCGTGAAAAATTATCAGTGTTTGTTGCTGGTTCATTAACAAACACTAGTTATTGGCGTAAGGATCATTTTTATTATGATAAGGAGCATGCAAAATCAGAGACTGTGAACTATATTGGTTATACAGCCAAAGTAGGTGCTAACTATAATATTGATGATTATCATAATGTATTCTTTAATACAGGTATTATCAGCCGTGCTCCATTCTTTTCGGGAGGTGCTTTTTTGTCATCACGAGTAAGTAATGCAACTAATCCGAATGCCGTGAATGAAAAAGTTCTTTCTGCTGAGTTGGGCTATGGATATCGTTCTAAATATTTAACGGTTAACTTTAATGCTTATTATACAAAATGGTTGGATAAAACCATGACTCGTAATTTAGATTTAAAAGAAGGAGATCATATTGTAGATCGTTTCTCTATTAATATGGAAGGTGTAAATGCGCGTCACATGGGAGCGGAAATTGATTTGTTGTTTAAACCGTTCAGATGGTTAGAGCTTACTGGAATGTTCTCTTACGGTGATTGGCAGTGGGATAGTAATGCTACTGGTTATTGGTATAATTCAGCAGGTCAACCTGTTGCAGATAATAAAGGAACAGTGGCATCGGGTATACAGGCAGCTGATCATGCTAAGTCTGTTATTAATCTGAAAGGAGTAAAGGTGGGTGGTTCTGCCCAAACTACAGCTGCTTTTGGTGCAAATGTAAATGTAAGTAGAGATTTACGAGTAGGACTTGATTATAACTTGTATGGACGCAACTATGCAGATTTCTCATTCTCAGGCAGTGATTTGGCAATGAATGGTGAAACTACTTTTGCTACTCCGTGGAAAGCACCTACAGGTGGTCAATTTGACCTGAATGCTAGTTATAAGTTCAAAGTTGGAGGTTGTGAGGCCCGTATAATTGGTAATATCAATAATTTATTTGATCAAGAATATATCATCGACTCATTTAATGGTGATGGTACTTGGCAAACAGCTTATCGTATATTTTATGCGTGGGGGCGTACTTATTCTGTAAAATTGAAATTGAACTTCTAAATCCTTAAATGAGTAGAATAATGAAAAAATATTTTTTATATAGCGCACTTGTAGCTTTAGCACTTGTTGGGTGCGACTACAATGAAGATAACTTCGAAGGTTTTGACGATTTTGGCAAGCCGACAGATGTTAAGAAAGGTTCATTCGAATTTACGGATTGGGCATCTTTGAGTGGCAATCCAAAAACAAATAAATACTTTTCAGAAAAGGATAAAGCGCAAGACTTTTTGCCTGGTTGGTTAGCTTCTGCTTATCCTACGGCTGATAATGGCTCTAGTTTTACGATTACTTATGATTATAAGGATTCTAAAACAGAACTACACGATAAATATTATAGTATTAAATACTATAAGTTGAAAGATTCTGATTATAAGCTTGTTCATGGAGAAGGGTATTACGGTGCTTATTTAAATAAGTCTACCGTTTCAAAACTTTATAAAATACTGAATGTAGAATATAAAGATGCAAAAGAAGGAGATGTAGTGTTTACAGAATTTAATTATAATGAGACGGCTAAGCCTCAGAAAATGGAGGACCCTATTTTTACTTATGATTTTGAATCTCTGACTACAGGCGATGTAACTTCTATTAAAAATTGGTATGTTAGTGCTAGCGGTGCTGCGTGGGCTGCAAAAGAATATGATGATAATAAGTATATTCAATTTTCTGCTAATGGTAAAGGAGCTTGTGAAGCGTGGCTGATAACACCTTCTGTAAAGATTGAGGACATCAACAAGAAAGTAGGTTTCGATGTTTGTATCGGATATTGGAATGCGGATTGTTTGTCTGTATTGGTTTCTTCTGATTTTGATGGAAAAGATGTTTCAAAAGCCACTTGGAAGGATATCACTTCGTTTTTTGAAATTCCACAGGAACCAACGAGTGGATATGGCAAATTTGTTTCTGCGGGATCGTATGAACTGAAAGAATTTTTAGGAAAGAATGTGTATGTGGCATTTAAGTATGTAGGTGATGGAAAGAATAAACAGTCTACTACCTATCAGATTGATAATGTTGTATTTGGTAATGATATTCCAACTTTGGTGAAAACGGAACCTATGTATGCTTTATATGAAAAGACCGATAAAGGTTGGAATTCAGTTAATCATCAAGACATTCTGACGTTGACTCCTGCTGATTATACGGCAATGGGTGACCCGGGTAAGAACTTTAATTTTAGTTCTAGTATTCCTGCTGAAGAATATTTGCCTAATTATTTGGCAAAAACAATCAATTATCCTTTAGATGGAGATGAAAAGTTGATGGTCTATAAGTATTATAATGGTAGTGAGGTGCAGGTGAATAGCGATTCGTATCTTTATTCATCAAAAACTGCACGTTGGACTAAGAACTCATATATCACTACTCAAACTGAACAGTATGTGAAGAGTAATGGCAAATGGAACTTCGACCCAAGTGTTGTAATTTCATTACCTCCTACAAAATCAAACGCAACTACTGTTTTGTATATGCAAACTGCAACAGATTGGGTTTGGGAGAATATTGACCAAAAGCTGCTTAATGTTACTAAGAAAGGTGATGGTTATGTTACTTCTTATGGAAATAATGAATATTATACTGGATGTTCTGCTTATTATGGAAATGTAGATATGCGTGTTGCTAAGGCTCGTGAACAATATGCTGCTGGATATGAAGGTATGGATGATGAGGCTATATATAATAAGATGTGTGAGCATTTGATTGAGGTCATGGCTGAAGTATTGGCTAAGTTGAATGCTAATGCAGTTCCTGTTGATGGTATTGAAGTGTTGTATACTGTACAAGTTGGTATTTTTACTGGTACTACAGTTAATGATTGTACACATCAATTGGTATATAAAGTTACTGCTCCTGGAAAATTTGAATATGTTGAGGATTCATTTCAACCTATACAAAAATAGTAATTGAGAAATAAATAGGAGAGAGGGAGGGCTAGTATAGTATCCTCCCTTTTTTAATCAAAATCAGTATGATAAAGTTTGTGAATAGAGTTGTTTATATGTATTGGGTGGCGTTATTGTTGGTTGCCTGTGGTAGTAATAAGGATATTCCGATTCCAGATTCCGATTCCGTAGTAAAAACTTATATCTTTCCCGATGATTTTACGAATGATTTGGTAGGAAAGGAAGTAACGCTAAAAAATGCAATGTTTGTCTCTTCTACCTATAAAGGGTCGGCAACAGGCAATATCACTCTTTCTTCTCAAGTCTTACGTACTCCAACTGATAAAGTAATGCCGGGTACTTCGGATTATAAAAAAGCTTTGGAAGAGAATATGAGAAATAAGTTGGTGCTGATTCCGGGTGAGATTGTATTGACAGATGAGGATCATACATTGCGCGTGGGAACTAGGATGGAGAATTTAAAAGGAAAGGTATCTGTTTCGGGAGATAAATATGCTTTGACTATCACTGATCGACCGGTAATTAAAGAGAATAGACGTCCCCAAGTTCCTGAGGTGGGAAAATATAATATGAAAGTAGCCAGTATGAATCTTGAATATTATATGGCAAGCCCTTCTATGTGGGGACATAGTAATGGAGCCAAGGATGAGGCCGCTTTTCAGAGGCAACGGAAGAAAGTTTTGGCAGCGATGAAAGAAATAGATGCTGACGTGTATGCTATTTGTGAAATCGAAGAAGGAGATTATTCGATCAATGAATTGGTACAGGCACTGAATGAGGAATATGGTGTGACCGGTAAATATAAAGGCATAGACAGTGGAGATAAGAAAATAACAAGTTATACAAAGAATGCTTTTATTTATGATACAGAAAGAGTTTCTCCTTATATGGATTTTAAAACTTATGAAGGCACATATCTGGTTCTTCGTCATGTGGCACAATGCTTTGAGTTGAAAGAAAATGGCAGCAGAGTAATTTTGGCTATGAACCATTTTAAATCAAAATCGGGCAATAATGCTACCGGAGGTGATAAAGATCAGCAGGATGGCCAGTCTCAGTTCAATTCGCGAAGGGTGCAAGAGGCTAAGGATTGCCTGCTTACGTACGAAAATCTGAAAAAATATTATGGTGATACTGACGTGTTGGTATTAGGAGACCTGAACAGTTATTCTAATGAGGATCCGGTACGTATATTTACGGAGGCTGGCTATACTAATGAATTGCAAAAGTATACTCCTGACAGTTGGAGTTATGTTTATCAGGGTGAGGTAGGTTACTTGGATCATTCTCTTAGCTCTTCCACATTGACCGGGCAGGTGACCGGGGCGGCACCTTGGGACATAAATGCTAGTGAACCGGCCTATTTTGAGTATCAATATACTTCCTTTTTCCAGCCCAATCCTTATCGTTATTCAGACCATAATCCTATTATTACGGGACTAAAATTAACAGATTAAATAGATTGTTTTAGAGTCTTAGAAAATTAGCATAAAGAAATTCTAAAAAGCTTTTGTATAGTATTACATGAATGACTATGTGTTTTTTGGGGAGAAGATGAAATTATGTCGGTGAGAGGAATCCCGTCCGTCAGGAAAGTTGGTACGATTTCCTTTCACACATAACGGCTATCGAAACCTCCTATTCATGGGAGTTCTGTGTGAAAGCTATCTTTCTTGTAGTTTGAACTGAGCCATAAATTAAAAAAACTCCCCCGATTTTTCGGAGGAGTTAACTCTTTTGAAGTAAAGGTGTGAATTATGCTTCAGCAGGAGCCTCGGTTGCTTCAGCAGCAGGAGCCTCTTCAGTAGCAGCAGCTTCTGTTTCAGCCTTAGCAGCAGCTTCAGCAGCTTTCTTTTCAGCTACTTTCTTTGCAATTTCTTCGTTTACCTTCTTTTCGGCTTCCAAACGAGCTTTAGCTTCAGCTTTCTTAGCTTCTTCTTGCTTAGCTTTCAAAGCAGCCAAACCTGACTGTTTGTTGTTTTTCCAAGCTTCGAATTTAGCTTCAGCTTCT
>OGTL01000006.1_pt1 | contig 170886 bp, 198 predicted proteins | sample 1553601 | NCBI WGS metagenome assembly OGTL01 (sample SAMEA2580112, study PRJEB22360) | human gut metagenome | biome: human gut; feature: human-associated habitat; material: faeces | place: Denmark | collected 2008/2010 | reverse complement strand
CCATTTTAAAGGCCCTGTAGCTTTGCGTCCCAGACTTTCATCTGGTTTGCCGATTATCCTATTAAAACTTTTAAACTTATACAAAAATATTAATATTATTATTATACTCCCATATTCCACTATACACAAGAAAAACATTACCGCTTTAACGCCTAGAGTGTGTTTGAAAAATCATTCAAAGTAAAAAAAAATGGAAGTCACAATATTATTTGTTAGTACTATCCATTTCTCATTATTTTTATTTTCCTTATCATTCATCATATTATAACAATAAAAAGGGAGAATCTTGACTTTCCCTATCATTCATCATATTATTTAATACAGTTCAAAAAAATACCATTTAGGAAGGAGAAGAATGAATCATATGCCCCAGCCACATTCGTAGCTTTTTTCACGACACTTTAAATGCTTACAATAAAATGTGCGAACCTATTCTTATAAAAGGAGACTATATATTTATGCAAGACAACAAAAACTTTTTAGCTGCCGAACCCATCGGAAAGCTTCTTCTTAAGCTGTCGATTCCAACCGTAATCGCGCAGCTCATCAATATGCTCTACAACATTGTAGACCGAATCTATATCGGGCATATCCCCAGTGATGGCAGTCTGGCTCTTACTGGTGTGGGAGTCTGTATGCCAATCATTATGATCGTTACTGCTTTTGCCGCATTAGTCAGCTCCGGTGGTGCTCCAAGAGCTTCTATTTATATGGGAAAGCAGGATAATGAATCGGCAGAAAATATACTTGGAAACTGTTTTCTTCTCCAGATTGTTATTTCTCTTATTTTAACTGCTATTTTACTGATTTGGAGTAAAGATTTATTGCTCGCATTCGGTGCCAGTGAAAATACGATCAGCTATGCCACAGACTATATGCATATCTATGCGTTTGGCACCTTGTTTGTGCAGTTAACACTTGGTATGAATGCTTTTATTACTGCACAGGGATTCACTACTATTTCTATGGTTTCTGTTCTTATTGGTGCCATTTGTAATATTACTTTAGACCCTGTATTTATTTTTGCTTTTCATATGGGTGTAAAAGGGGCGGCTCTGGCAACGGTGATTTCACAGGCAATTTCTACGATTTGGGTTGTCTCTTTCCTTTGCGGTAAAAAAACACATCTTCATCTTAGAAAGAAATATATGCGTCTGGAACCAAAAGTTTTTGTTCCATGTGTCACTCTTGGACTGGCTGCTTTTATTATGCAGGCAAGTGAAAGTATTGTAACGGTTTGCTTTAATTCCTCTCTTCTTCGTTATGGCGGAGATATTGCTGTCGGAGCCATGACGATTTTGACCAGTGTAATGCAATTTGCTATGCTGCCGCTTCAGGGAATCGCCCAGGGAGCGCAACCGATTTCCAGCTATAATTACGGAGCAAAAAATACGAATCGTGTAAAGAAAACTTTCCGTTTGCTCCTGATGACCTGTCTGAGCTATTCTGCATTACTTTGGGCTGCTGTACAGCTTATTCCAAGAGTATTCGTAAGTATTTTTACCGCAGATGCGAGTCTTATCAACTTTACTGCTCCAATGCTTAGAATCTATCTGGGAGGTCTCTTCCTGTTCGGTATTCAGATTGCCTGCCAGATGACATTTACTTCACTTGGAAAAGCAGTAAACTCTATTGTTGTTGCTGTCGTTCGTAAATTTGTATTGCTGCTGCCGCTTATTTATATTATGCCTCATGTGGTATCCAATCCAACTACAGGAGTGTATATGGCGGAACCGATTGCGGATATTATTGCGGTACTTTTTACATCAGTTTTATTTTCATTTCAGTTTAAAAAGGCTCTGGCAGAGATTCAGAATGAAAATAATTGATATATAATTGTCGCATAATTTGTAGATTTATCAGTGTACAGATTGGCAGCTGTCTTATTCACCTCTACAAACCAGAAGTTATACTGTTATGGAAGCCGCAACCTCCTCCATTGCTTCTTCCATAAAGTTCTGTTTTTGTACTTCATCAATATCCGGAAGTTCCTCAATAGAGGATACGCCAAAGCAGCGTAAAAATTCTTCTGTCGTCCCGAATACAATTGGATGTCCTATTGTATCGAGTCTGCCAAGTTCTTTTATCAGGCGGTATTCGAGGAGTTTATTTACCGCGAAGTCACTTTTTACCCCTCGAATCGCCTCGATTTCCTGTTTGGTTACAGGCTGTTTATAGGCAACGATAGAAAGTGTCTCTAACATAACGTCTGTTAAAGAACGCTTCTTCGGCTGACTTACTAACTTTTTGACATACTCATAAGTCTCAATCTTCGTACATATCTGGTACGCCCCATCTAACTCAATCAGGCAGATTCCTCTATCCTTTCCGGCATAATCGCCTTTCATTTCCTCTAATAGTTCTTTTAATGTATCTTCTTCTATGTCAAGAACTTCTGATAATCGAGAAATTGCAACTGACTCTCCCATCGTAAAAAGAATCGCCTCAATAATTCCCTTTATTCTCTCTTTATCTTTCATAATACCTCTTTTCCAATTCTTCAGTACCCCCTATTCACAGGAATCTAAGTATATCTCCGCAAAGTTATGTTCCTGATTTACTTTTATCTCTCCTACCTTCATCAGTTCAAGTACCGCAAGGAAAGTTACGATTACCATTTCCTTGACGGGCTGAATATCAAGAAGGGTTCGGAAATTTATTTTTTTCAGTCCGCGAATCTGACGGCGTATGTCATCCATACGGTCTTCTACTTTATATTTTTCTTTCTGAATCTTTCCGAAATGGCTCCGCACCGGATCTTCTCTGTCCTTTTTCCGGCGCATGACCATGCGGAATATCTGGTTTAACTTTTCTAAAGTGATGTCCCCAACAATTTCTTCCGGGCGGATTGGCTCCTCGTAGTACTTGATTTCTTCTGGTACAGTTTCCGGTTTAAAGAATACTTTCTGGGCATCTACACTTAAGTCTTTTAATTCTTCTGCCGCATATTTGTACATTTTGTATTCGGTAAGACGGCGGACTAATTCTTCTCTTGGATCTTCTTCCTCCTCTTTTTCCGGCTGTGGAAGCAGCATTTTTGACTTTATCTTTAATAAGGTCGCTGCCATAACGAGGAACTCACTCATTGATTCCATCGAATAGGTTTTTTCCATCTCACGGATGTATTCCATGTACTGGTTTGTGATTTCCACGATTGGAATGTCGTATATACTTACTTTATTTTTCTCTATTAAATGTAGAAGAAGGTCCAGAGGACCTTCAAATACATCCAGTTTAATATCAATTTTCATGCTCTGCTCTAAGTCTCTTTCGGTCAATATCTATTGATGCCTCATCTAACATAGGAAGAGGTATCTCCTTTGGCTCTGGAAGAAATTCTACTTTATAAATGATAGCGGCAAGTGCCGGAATCGTAATCTTAAACTTTCTCTTCCACCACTTATAGCCCGTTGTTTTTGCCACGATGTCTTCCTTTGGTCCCTCAAAATATCCACCATACTCTTTTCGCTCACCAGATAATACTTCATGAAGAACTGCATAATGATCATAACCAAATTCAAAGTCATTATACTGTGCATCACTCATGTTCAGTACAACGATGAAATGATTCTCTCCGCACATTCTCTCGTAAATGTACACTCTTTCCTCAACCGCTTCCACCTCAATCCATCGGAAGTTCGCAGAATTATAATCTCCATTGAAAAATGCTGGTTCACTGATATAAAGATGATTTAAATCCTTCATAAAACGGTGGAAATCCTGATGCTTTGGATAGTCTAAGAGCATCCAGTCACATTCTTTTTCCTCATCCCACTCTCTGAACTGACCAATCTCATTACCCATGAAATTAAGCTTCTTTCCAGGATGAGTGTACATGTAAGTGTAAAGAGTCTTTGCCTGCTGGAACTTTAAGTCATACTCGCCCCACATTTTCTGCAAAATGGTTGCCTTTCCGTGTACCACCTCATCATGAGAAAATGGTAACAGATAATGTTCATTATAAAAATACATCATAGAAAATGACAGCTTATGATAATGGAACTTTCTGTCATATGGATGAATTCTAAAATAATCTAACGTATCATTCATCCACCCCATATCCCACTTATAGTCAAATCCCAGGCCGTCATACTCTACCGGTGCAGTTACTTTCGGGAAGTTCGTAGAATCTTCCGCAATAAGCATAACAGAAGGATGTAACTTTTGCAAACCAGAATTCATGCATTTGATAAAATCAAGCGCGCCTTCATTAATTCCCTTTGAAGAATCTCCCTGCCAGTAAATAGCATTACTAATCGCATCCATACGGATGCCGTCAAAGTGGAACTTCTCCATCCAGAAATTCGCGGAGGACTGTAAAAAGCTTCGCACTTCACCACGGTAATAGTTAAAATTACAGGTTCCCCACTCACTATAACCCTTATCAGCGTCCGCATATTCATAAAGAGCCGTTCCATCAAACTTATTCAGCGCATAAGTATCCGCAATAAAATGTACCGGAACAAAGTCCATGATAACACCAATTCCTTCTTTATGGAAAAGGTCTACCATCTCCATTAATTCCTTTGCTGTTCCATAACGGGAAGTCGGACAGAAATATCCGCTTGCCTGATATCCCCAGGAACAGTCTGCCGGATGCTCAGTTAGCGGCAGGAACTCTACATGTGTATATCCCATTTCTTTAACATATGGAATAAGCTGCTTTCCTAACTCCTGATAATGATACCAGCCATTCTCCTCGTCTGCCTCATTCTTTCGCCAGGAACCGGCATGCACCTCGTAAATATTTACCGGAAGATCATAATTCTTACTTCTCTTCTTCATCCACGCTTCATCTGAAAAATGATAGTCTTCCAAATCTACGATAACTGATGCTGTATCTGGTCGTACCTGTGAACCAAAACTGTACGGGTCAAAACGATCCATAACAATTCCATCCGGCTGATAAATACGGTACTTGTACATCATTCCCGGCTTCGCATCCTTTTGTACACATTCAAACACACCGCTCTGTGCATCCTGAATCATCTCATCTTCTGTACCATCCCAGTCATTAAACTCTCCGATCACCTCAATCTTTTCCGCATTCGGTGCATAAACTCGAAATAACACACCGTTCTTTGTCAAGTGTGCTCCAAAATATTCATACGCATCAAACGCTTTTCCAATATAAAATTCATGTAAATTCATAATCGTATCCCCTCATCATTTTATTTTGCCCAGATATTTACTTCTATTTTAAGCAATTTTCTTAAGATTAGCAACAAGGAAATGCATATTTTTAGGCACTGGCCATAAAATGTACTAATTCTTATTTGGAGTATCATATGCAAAAATATTTTTCCAGAAAAATTACACGAAAATTCTTTTATTCCTTTGCATTTTTTCTGATAACAAGTTTTCTGACGGGGACTATTCTTTTTCCTGTGAAAATAGTTTCTTTAGCTTCTTCTGGTAATTCTATGGAAAACTCTTTAAATCCACTTTCTGACAATTCAGGAATCAACGAGCTTTCTAATCGTTTAAAAAATATTACTACTTCTAATAATATTTCTGTTCAAGCTGCCACTGATAGTACTTCTAATGTTTCTTACCAGACTAACTCTGAAAGTTCCAGTGCATCTTCTGCAAACACTGGATTTCAATCCGCTGCACCTAATGCCATTTTAATGGAAGCCACTACTGGTACAATTCTTTATGAAAAAGATGCAGACAAAGAAAAACCGCCTGCAAGCGTCACAAAAGTTATGACTCTCTTACTTATCTTTGAAGCTCTTTCAAAAAAGCAGATTACCTTAAATGATACGGTTACCGTCAGCGAACACGCTGCATCTATGGGAGGCTCCCAGGTATTTTTAGAACCAGGTGAAACCCAGAGCGTAGACACTATGATAAAATGTATTGCTGTCTCCTCCGCTAACGATGCATGTGTGGCGTATTCGCATAGTAGGAATTAATTTGCTACCTGAAATGGATTACGGAATCTGTAATAAATATCCAGTCCACCATCTTCATGAACTTCTATTTTTTCTATCAATTCAATAACCACATCTCTTGTAAGCTTCTCAATATTAATATAATCCTTAAAAGCTTCTACCCATTCATCATGCTGATTTTGAAGAGAATTCTCATCCGCTAACTTTGTAAGAATTTCTTCTTTCTGCCTTTCTAATTTGGACATTTCCTCTTCATATTCTGCAATATAGGAACGATATTCCTGTGGTGTAATCATCTCTTCCACATAGCCTGTGAACGCTCTCTTTTTAAACTTTTGGTATTTTTCCAATTCTGCATCTACTATCTGTATTTGCTTTTTATAAAATTGTTCCCGGCTATCTATCTTCTGGACTTTATCCAAATCGCTAATATCATCCTCTGTAAGTATCTTTCTTGCTTCATTCTTTATAGAAGATAAAACCGCTTCTTCCAGCTCCTCATTTTTAATCATATGACTTGGACAGTGTTTTTTCCCCATCGTTTTATATATCTTGCAAATATACCCGATACTGCCCTTTTTATTTTCTTTGGCATAAGCTCTATTCATAGCATGTTTACAATCGGCACAAAATAAAATACCTGCAAATATATTATCGCTATACTCTGTATTTACAGATTTTCTTTTTATTTTCTGTATTGCCTGAACTCTATCAAAGGTTTCCTGATCTATAATCGGTTCATGAGTATTATCTACAACAATCCACTGTTCTTTCGGCAAACGTCTCTTTTTCTTATCCTTATAAGAAATTTTTATATCCTTATGCTGTACCATTTTACCTAAATATGTCTGGTTATTTAGAATCATATGTACCGTCTGATAACACCATGTCTTTGTTGTATCTTTTAATTTGCTGTTATAGTAATTTTGCTGTAGAACTCGCGTTTTATATAAAGACGGAATCAAAATATTTTCTGATGATAATATAGAAGCGATATGAGCTTTTCCATTTCCCTCTAAATATAATCGGAAAATCTTTCTCACAATACTTGCTGCATATTCATCTATTATCAAATGATTATGGTCTTCTGAATCTCTCATATATCCATAAGGACATGAAGAACCTACAAATTTACCCTGATTCATTTTGGAGAGGAATACGCTTCTTACATTCTTAGACAATGTCTCACAATACCATTCATTAGTAAGTCCCTTCACCTGTCTGCTCATCTTATTATTTTCATCCATCGTATCCACGCCATCTACAACACCAATAAATCGAACACCCCATAATGGCAGTTTGTGATGTAAATATTTTTCTGAATGTTCCAGATTTCGAGTAAATCTTGACTGGCTTTTCGCAATAATAGTACCAAAAAGCCCCCTCTCTGCATCCTGCATCATCTGAGAAAATCCCGGTCTGTCTTCATATAGTCCACTCTCATCATCATCGGAATATATTTTAACAACCTGAAAATTATGCCGCATTGCATAATCACTTAACATAATACGCTGATTAATAATACTTTCGCTATCATCCCCTTTATTCACTTTATTTCTGTCTTCTTTTGATAATCTTAGATATAATACTGCTTTATTGTTCATCTTTCACCTCATTAATATTATGATATCAGGGTCAAAAAGTCAAAACTCCGTTCATGTTTCTGGATTACCTGCTCCATACAATCTTTCAAATTTTTATCACCATAAATCACATTTACTTTAATAACTCTGCTTTTCTTTTTGCTCATAATGCCCTCGTTTTTTTCTACTATGTATATCACCCTTTCCAGAAAAATATATTTTGTCCATCTATTAAAATTAAATTTATTTTCACTTTCATAAATACGCAAAAAGAGTACCAGAACTTTAGTATTCTGATACTCTTCTTTACAGTATTTTCCTTCTTTTTAATTACAAATATAATCGCTATTGCGGCTTAAATAGTTAATTTTATAATAATATTATTTTGAAATAAGTCAGGATAGATTTCATTCAAAATGTCTCGCATTCTTAAATTAGAGGATTGGAGATACTTTCCTTAATTTATCAAAACAACAGTTGAAGTCCCATTGCAATAATCCACATATACGCACATGTCTTTGGAATCATCAGCAAGCCAACTTTTGGTTTTGTTTTGCTAAATAATGTTACAGGAAGGTAACAGCCAAAGGAAATAATAATCGCTACGACCATTCTTGTCATATGGTATCCATTTGCATTTCCAGATATCGCATACAGAATAATGACTCCTATACCAGTAACAGCAAAAACTGCATTCCTGATAATCGATAACTTGAGATTTCCATCCTCTGTACACCAGTTATTCTGTGGAAGAATACAGACAGCAATTCTAATGATCGCAGAAATCCATACCATTGCTTTTACTGCAGCAGGTATATTAAAATCTGGGAAAGTATACTTCCAAACATACATTAAAATAATATAAAATACAGTCATTGTAATTGAGGATATCTGTAATCCAATCCCAAGCTGTTTCTTTATTCTGTCATTCGTTCCACATGCAGCTCTTATGATTCTAGGTACTAAATGAAATGCATCTCCACCACAAAGAGTTAATGTTAATATTCCATAAAGAATAAATAACGTATTTCCTTTTGCATAGGTGAAAAATAAAATTGCTGCTACTAAATCAAATATCAAATATCCGGCATCAAATATCGCTTCCATAATATCCGGCATCTTTGGCTGGTATTTTTCTTCTCTCATTCTTACTTCTCCTTTTTCATTAATTGGTTATAACAAAAATGATTTTTCATTCTCTCCCTCCGCATATTTTTTTAAGTATGCATCTGCATTAGCACAAATTTTATTAAATACCGCCATGCACATATACTTTTCTTCTTCGGTTAATCCATCTAAAACATTTTTAGCGAATTCTTTCTGTGCTTTCATTCCATCTTCGATAATAGACTCTGCCTTATTTAATATAACAATCTCAATATGCTTTTTATTCCGGGCGCTCTGAATTCTTTCAATCAGGCCTTTATTCTCTAATGCTTTCAGAGAAGTAGATACATGAGATTTCGTTGATTTACGAATCTTTACGATGTCTGCTGCCGTATTATGCTTCGGATTATTATGTAAAAACATAAGTATATCATATTCCATTTGCGTTAGCTGATACCTGTCACATACTTTTCTCGTAAATAGTTCATAACAGCTAGTGATTGTTTTATGCTGATCCCAAAAAAACATATTTTTACTCCTTGTTATATCTATGTACTCTCGGAGTCTTTCTTGCACTTGCTTTTGTGGCTGATTTTCCGCCAGTCGCACCCGAATTTCATCAACGTACGCACCGAGTACGCTTCAAAAATTTGGGCACAACTGACAAAAAATCTTCTCACAAAATCAAGCATAAAAAGATTCCGAGAGTACATAAGAGCATATTGATTAGGTACAGGAGGTAGTATGTGAAAAGTTCAAAGATTTATGCGGGATAAATCAGATTTTTTTCAGAAGGGTTATTTAACGCTTCGTTTAAATATTTTTTCGCAAGATATTTTGCCATTGGAAGGTTCTGGTCAAGATAATTGCCACAGTCTTTTGCGGCGGCACCCGGAATTTCTCCCTCGTAATCAGCGATAAATGAAAAAGTGTCGCGTACAAGTCCTACGACATCTTTGGATTCGTAATCGCCTGCAAGAATTAAATAACATCCAGTACGGCAGCCCATTGGTCCAAAGTAAATAACTTTTTCTTTCCACTCATCATTATTTCTTAAATAGGTTGCGGCCAGATGTTCAATTGTATGAAGTTCGGCAGTGTTCATAACAGGTTCTCTGTTTGGTGCGGTCATACGCAGGTCAAAAGTGGTGAGAACTTCTTTTCCAACATAGTCTTTTCTTGAAACATAAACCCCTGGGATTAAATCAAGGTGATTTACGGTAAAACTTGCTATTTTATCCATAATTTATATCCTCCTAGTATAAAAATTTGCAAAAGATAAATTTATAGTATATTCTATACGAAGTTAATGATAGCTCACAAAAGCCAAAAGGTCAATAAGTGAAGCGGCCGTAAAAGCAAAAGGAAGTATAAAAAATAGTTTTGAGAGTTATTTCAAAAGCGTCATAATGATTTTTAATTAACAGAAGGGAGACTATAGATGATAGAGACAGTAATGACGGCGCAGATGCCGGTAGGACTTCCAATAAAAATAAAGAAAAACAGGTTAGAGCCAGATTATATACGGGAGGATATGCCAAGATTAAGTATTGTTGCCGGGGTTCATGGAGATGAATTACAGGGACAGTATATCTGTTATGAGCTGATACGAAGAATTAAGGAAGAGAGAGAACATTTAAGAGGAATTGTCGATGTATATCCTTGCGTGACCCCGATGGCACTGGAGATAAGAAAGCGAAATGCGCCGGGCGCATTAGATATGAATGCAATGTTTCCGGGCAGCCGTCATGGACATACGATAGAATATATGGCGGCAGAAGTCGTTGCAGATTTAATGGGATCAGATTTTTGCATTGATATTCATTCAAGTGATATTTTTATCCGGGAGATTCCGCAGATTCGAGTGCCGGAAAATGCCGGAAAAAAAGTGACAGAACTTGCGCAAAAGTCAGGGATTCCTGTGTTGTGGATGAATAGTAATTCTTCTTCTGTGTGGGAGGGAAGTCTTGCTTACAGCTTACGAAGAAAAGGCATTCCGAACGTGGTGATTGAGTCGGGAATCGCACTGAAGATAGATTATGACTATTGTAAAAAAGTGCTGGATGGTGTTTTTCGGATGATGAAAGAGTTAGACATTTTTGATGGAGAAATTTCGCCTACGAAAAAGACTGTAACGGTAAAGAAAAACGACGTGGAAGTAGTACACTGTAATACAAGTGGGATTTTTATTCCTAAAGCGCAGATTGGAAGTTATGTGAGAGAAGGCCAGATGATAGGCTCAATCGTGCGTCCGATTCTTGGTGCGGAAATCGAGGAGATAACAGTACCGTGTGATGGAATGATTTTTAGTTTGAGAGAATATCCGGCAGTTTGTGAGGGAGAGCTTTTGGCAAGGATTTGTAAAACAGAAAGACCTGCAGGAAAGTACGAATAAAAGTGAGAACTCCGATGATGTATCCTAATTTTGTTAGAGTACGCCCTGTGCATACCTTATAAATTGGGACACTGGTAACATAAAAATCTTCTTACAGAATGAAGAATAAAAAGGTTTGGAAGTACATGAAGAAAGAGAGGATATTTACATGGAAGAAAAGGTCTTATATTCGATGGAGTCTCCTTTTCAACAGGAAATTAATGTAAAAGGATATTATTTTGGGAAAAATGAAGGAAAAGAACATTCTGCCTGCATTGTTGGGGCCTTGAGAGGAAATGAATACCAGCAGCTTTACATTTGTTCAAAGCTGATTGATGTATTGAAAAAAATAGAAAAGCATGGAGACATTGTGGGGGAGAATGGCATTTTAGTAATCCCTTCTGTAAGTAATATGTCGATGGATTTTGGAAAGCGTTTCTGGATTTCTGATGACACCGATTTAAACAGATTGTTTCCTGGAAATCCGTCTGGGGAATCGGGAAGCCGTGTGGCATATGCGATTATGGAAACGACAAAAGGATACCGATATGGCATTCATCTGCCATCCTTTTATCTTGGGGGAACGTTTATGCCGCATATCCGATTGCTTGATCCGGAACATGGAAGTACCAGCCTTGCAAACCTGTTCGGACTGCCTTATGTTATTGAGGCAAAAAGCAGACCATTTGACAGAACAACATTACATAATAACTGGCAAAGAAATGGTACGGAGGCTTTTTCTTTGTATACAGGCATGACAGGAAAAATTGATGATGAACTGGCAGCGCAGGCCGTTTCTTCTATTCTGCGTTTCCTTACAAGAATGGGGATTATCCGTTATTATTCTCACAGCGGTTATATTGCGAGCGTCTTAAAAGAGGGAGATTTAGAGCCCATCATGACAGAGGCTGCAGGCATTTTTATAAAGAAAGCAGAATGTGGTCAGGAAGTCAGCAGAGGAGATGTTTTGGCGCAGATTATGAAGGCAGATAGCGGGGAGATTATTTCCGAAGTAAAAGCACCAACAGATGGTATCATTTTTTACGCGGAAACAAGGCCGGTTGTCTATTCAAATCTTTTGGTATTTCAGATAATCAAGAGGATTCATCTGTAAAAAATCTAAAAATTTTTGAATTTTTTTCGTCGATTTTTGTCAGAATTCATGGTTTTGAAGAAACTGATATAAAACCATAGGAAATAGAATAAAAAAGTGTTATCATATTTTTAACAGAAAAGCAGGGGATAATTTCTGAATTGTCCCCACAATTTAATTAAACATACTTGGAGGATATCATGAGTCAGGTAAAGAGATTATATGTGGAAAAGAAACCGTCCTATGCGGTAAAGGCAAAAGAACTTGCAGAAGAATTAAAGGCATATCTTTCTATAGATGATGTCAGTAATGTCAGAGTTCTGATTCGCTATGATGTGGAGAATGTCTCAGCAGAAACGATGGAAAAAGCGGCAGTTACCGTATTCTCAGAACCACCTGTAGATGATTTGTACGAGGAAGATTTCCCTAAAAAAGAGGGAGACAGAGTATTTAGCGTAGAATATCTTCCTGGACAGTTTGATCAGAGAGCCGATTCGGCTATGCAGTGTTTACAGCTTCTTAATGAGAAGGAAGAACCAATTATCCGCTCTGCAACAACTTATGTTTTTTCTGGTAATATCAGTGATGAGGAATTTGAGAAGATCAAAGAATACTGTATCAACCCGGTAGATTCCAGAGAGACAGACGAGAAGAAGCCGGAAACCCTCGTTATGGATTACGAAGAACCAGCAGATGTTGCAATCTTTGACGGATTTAAGGATATGCCAGAAGAAGAACTGAAGGCACTTTACGATTCTTTAGGTCTTGCAATGACATTTGAAGATTTCCGTTATATCCAGAATTACTATCATGGAGAAGAAGACAGAAACCCTTCCATGACAGAGATTCGTGTGTTAGATACATACTGGTCTGACCATTGCCGTCATACAACATTCTCTACAGAACTTAAGGAGGTTACATTTGGTGATGGATATTATAGACCTCTTTTTGAAAAGACATATAATGAATATCTTGCTGACCGTGCAGAAGTATATGGAGACAGAAAGGATAAGTTTATCTGCCTGATGGATCTTGCTCTTATGGGAATGAAGAAGTTAAAACAGGACGGACTTCTTGATAATATGGAAGAGAGCGATGAAATTAATGCCTGCAGTATCGTTGTTCCTGTAGAATTTGAAGATAAGACAGAAGAATGGCTGATCAGCTTTAAGAACGAGACACATAACCATCCAACAGAAATCGAACCATTTGGTGGTGCAGCTACCTGTCTTGGTGGTGCGATCCGTGACCCGTTATCAGGACGTTCCTATGTATATCAGGCAATGCGAGTAACTGGTTGTGCAGATCCTACTGTTCCTATGGCAGAGACGATGAAAGGTAAGCTTCCACAGAGAAAGCTGACTACTGGCGCTGCAAAGGGATATAGCTCTTATGGTAACCAGATTGGTCTTGCTACAGGATTAGTAGATGAAGTATATCATCCAGGTTATGTTGCAAAGCGTATGGAGATTGGTGCAGTTATCGGTGCAGCTCCAAGAAAGAATGTTATCAGAGAAACTTCTGATCCAGGCGATATCATCGTATTATTAGGTGGACGTACTGGTCGTGATGGCTGTGGTGGAGCAACAGGTTCTTCCAAAGCTCACACAACAAAGTCTATTGATACTTGTGGAGCAGAAGTACAGAAAGGTAACGCACCTACAGAACGTAAGATTCAGAGATTATTCCGTCGTGAGGAAGTAAGTATCCTTATTAAGAAGTGTAATGACTTTGGTGCCGGCGGTGTATCTGTAGCAATCGGCGAGCTTGCTGACGGACTTCGCATCGACCTTGACAAAGTACCTAAGAAATACGCCGGACTTGACGGAACAGAACTTGCCATTTCTGAATCTCAGGAACGTATGGCAGTTGTTCTTGATAAAAAAGATGTAGAACAGTTCCTCACTTACGCAGAAGAAGAGAACTTAGAAGCAACAGTAGTTGCAGAAGTAACAGAGGCAAAACGTCTTGTTATGTCCTGGAGAGGCAAAGAAATCGTAAACCTCTCTCGTGCATTCTTAGATACGAATGGTGCACATCAGGAAACAACGGTTGAAGTAGAAATGCCTGACGAGAAAGAATGTTACTACAAAAAACAGGATGAATTCAAAGACGCAAAAGAGATGTGGACAGAGAAACTTTCTGACCTTAATGTATGTTCTAAGAAAGGCTTAGTAGAAATGTTTGACAGCTCTATCGGAGCTGGAACAGTTACCATGCCATTTGGTGGAAAGACACAGCTTACTCCAATCCAGACAATGACAGCGAAGTTACCTGTATTAGAAGGTAAGACAGAACTTACAACGATGATGTCCTACGGATTTGATCCATATCTTTCAAGCTGGAGTCCATACCATGGAGCCGTTTATGCAGTACTTGAGTCTGTAGCTAAGATTGTAGCTGCCGGTGGAGACTTCCGTAAGATTCGTCTGACATTCCAGGAATATTTTGAAAGACTTGGCACAGATCCTAAGAGATGGGGTAAACCATTTGCTGCATTACTCGGTGCTTACAATGCACAGAAAGGTTTTGGAATTCCATCCATCGGAGGAAAAGATAGTATGTCTGGCTCCTTTGAAGATATCGATGTTCCACCAACATTAGTTTCCTTTGCTGTAGATTATACAAAGGCTTCCCATGTTGTAACACCAGAATTTAAGAAAGCAGGTAATAATCTTCTTCGTGTGGATATTCCATTTGATGAATATGGTATTCCGGATTATAAAGAGGCCGGAAAGATTTATGATACGATTCATAAATTAATGCGTAAAGATGTTATCGCATCTGCATATGCTCTTGGAGCAGGCGGACTGATTGAGGCAATCAGCAAGATGAGCTTTGGAAATATGTATGGTGTGAAGTTAGTAAGAGACTTTAATAAGGAAGATCTTACAAAGAAATATTATGGTTCTATTCTTGTAGAGATTCCTACAGAATGGATGGATGAGATGGCAGTTCTGCCGAATATATTTGTAGGACGAGTTACAGATGATCCATTCTTCCAGGTTGGTGAAGAAGAGATTTCTTTAAAAGAGATGTGTGACGTATGGCAGAAACCATTAGAATCTGTATTCCCTACAAAGACAAATGCAACGAAACATAACGTATCACAGCCATTATACCGTACAAATGACATTTATGTATGCAAAAATAAAGTTGCAGTTCCAAAGGTATTTATTCCAGTATTCCCAGGAACAAACTGTGAATACGATTCTGCAAAGGCATTCCGCCGCGCAGGAGCAGAAGTAGAGACACTTGTATTTAAGAACCAGTCAGAATCCGACATTCTTGAATCTGTAGATGCATTTGAAAAGGCAATCAGCCAGGCACAGATTATTATGTTCCCAGGCGGATTCAGTGCGGGTGATGAACCAGAAGGTTCTGCGAAGTTCTTTGCAACCGTATTTAGAAATGAAAAGATTAAAGAGTCCGTTATGAAGCTTCTTAACGAGAGAGACGGTCTTGCACTTGGTATCTGTAATGGATTCCAGGCACTCGTTAAGCTCGGTCTTGTACCATATGGAGAAATCGTTAACCAGACAGAAGATTCTCCAACACTGACAATGAACGAGATTGGCCGCCATGTATCTACTATGGTATATACAAAAGTAGTAACCAACAAGTCCCCATGGCTTCGTAAAGCCGTACTTGACCAGATTTATGCAATTCCTGCATCTCATGGTGAAGGACGTTTTGTTGCAAGCAAAGAATGGATTGAAAAATTATTCAAGAATGGACAGGTTGCAACACAGTATGTTAACTTAAACGGAGAACCTACAATGGATGACCGCTACAATCCAAATGGTTCCTACTATGCTATTGAAGGTATCACAAGCCCAGACGGACGTGTCCTTGGTAAGATGGCACATTCCGAACGTATCGGAGAGAATATTGCTAAGAATATTTACGCAAAACAGGATCAGAAGATTTTCGAAAGTGGAGTAGAATACTTTAAGTAAATTCTGAATTGCCGCAGGCAAGGGGGAGACGCCCCCCAGAGAAAGTGGCAGTCGTATTTTTCAATTATTCTGTAGGCAAGAGACAGAAACCTGAGAAACCAATACTGCATATTGGTTTCTCAGGTTTCATCTGTTTTGTTTATAAAAAGTCAAAAAAATTTGAAAAAAATTCTTGCATTTTAAAAATCCTTGTGATATAATAATTTTCGTCGGTGAGAGAGATAACCACTGATAAGCAGTTGTGGCGGAATTGGCATACGCGCTAGACTAAGGATCTAGTCCGGGCTGACTGGGTACGGGTTCAAGTCCCGTCAACTGCATTGTATAAACCGCATAAATAAAGGCTCTGAAGGGTTTCGGGAATATTCAGTAAATCAAAGAATCAATCAAAGTAATCGAGAAAGGAGATTCTTGTACGGATGAGTTTAAAAAGTTTGCGGATAACGGCTATATATTAGTGTATTGAGAGCAATATATTAATATATGGTCGTTATTTTTTTATTCTTAAGAATTTAGAAAGAAAATATTTATAAAAACTTAATCTTTAAAGCAAAAAATAGGGTATCAGATAGATACCCTTTAATTTTGGTTGTTGCCATCGAAATATAACTTCTTGTAATATTTTCGAATAATGTCCATAGCAATTGTTGTCTGACCGTTCGTCATATTATGTTCTCTTAACAAAGATTCATATTCTTCGTGTTCTTGGAAAATAATATCGAATTGGTCTTTTCCATAACGCACATCTCGAGAGAGCTGAGTAGCAAAATTATTTAAATCCCATCTATATTTTTTAATTTTGCGTTCCAGCTCCATATCTTCAATTTGTTTTCTCAAACTTTTAATATCTTCGGACAAAATACTAATTGATTCTAAAATTTCTTTTGTCGTTTTTTCGTTTTTTGAGCGATAGTTAAGCTGCGTTTTTTCAAAATCGGATTCTTGCTGCTTAAGGTCAGTCAATTGATTACGAACATCTTTTCTGTATTCTTTTTCTTCTTTTTTAGATTTTTCCCACGGAGGAGTAATCTCAAAGGTGGTAAAGAACTTATCCATTCCAGCCTTCAAAGTGGTAGCTGCCGCAATAAAGACAACAATACCACTAAGAATAGCTATGTAATCTATAGAAGTTAATTGCGTAAATGCTTCGAGCATGAGCAGATCACCTCTTCTAGATTATTTCTTTTGCTCCCATTTATTAAGTCCATCAGGTTTCACGAGTAATCCCTTTTTCGCAAGAGTAAGCAGAGCGGCTTTAACTTCTGCGCTGTCGGCATTTGCGGAAGCAATCTTAGATAGATTTGGTTTTCCTGCGCCGTAACCTCTCTTATGCAAGAACTCTGTAAATGATTTAATTGCTTGATTTTTTAAAATCCCAAAATATTTCACACCATCAACTCTTTCTTTTGTGTAGTCTTTCTGTACGGCTGCAGTAGCCTTTGTTTCTTTTTTCTTAATAACTTTAACAGGAGTTGTAAAAAGCTTTTTCTCGGCTGTTCTGCGGCGTGTAAGCCCTCTATATACTCGTCCGCCAGCTTTATTATATTCCATCATTTTACTTGCAATGGTAGAACGAGAGCGAGTTCCGTTAGCTGTTAAGCCTTTGATGCTTCCAATGTTGTAGCAAAAGCTGACAAGCGCATCAATTTCGTTCTGATTCCACTTATATTTGTCATTATATTTCATGACGAGGGGAAGGTATTTTTGTGTTAAAGACTTTTCTAGCCATGATTCAGCGGTAGCTTTGCTAATTGTTAAGCCGGATTTAATAGTTGTCTTTGTAATTGACTTATCAGAATTGGTAATGCCGTAACCTATTGTCCACACACCCACTTCGTCTTTATAAGCCCTTAAATAGCAACCTTCGAATTCTTTTACTAAATCTAAGCAGTTCTTAGTAATTTTCGCCATCTAAATCATCATCCTCAATTTCGTCGTATACATAGTCTTTAGAATCGTCGTATTCTTCATCTTCTTCGTCGTCAGTATCTTGTTCGGAATATTTAGCGACAAAATCTTCCAATTCTGCAAGAGTGATTTTACCGTCCTTTAAAATTTGCATAACGTCATCTGCAACTTGCGCTGGCTTTGTAATGCTCTGGTTTTTGTACCAAGAGTAGATAATTCCGGCAACACCAACAATAGCAGTAACCCATGCGGCAATTTCATTTTCATTGATGTTGATTACAGGTTTTCCCATAATATTTAACACGTAATTCACCATCGTAAAAATAAGAACAACAGCACTAACATATGTACTAGCCTTAATATCTTTTACATTAATCTGTTCTAAAAAATTCTTTAATTTGTTCATGTGTAATACCTCCTAACTAATTTACAAGCAATAAAAAAGAGAGTAGTAAACTCTCCCGAATAAATAACAATATCTTTATATTTATGCTCTTTTCACAATCACATATCCAGCTCCGTGAGCCGTTCCTTTCCACCAGTTAGCCTGATTTTTTCTGCCAGCTTTACCATGTAATACCGTTTTAATAAGCCAGTTCATAGTAACTTTTTTTGTCGTACCATTTGTCGCAACAACATATTTACCGTCAACGCTTCGCCCAATAATCACATTTGTATGAATTGGATTTTTTTGCTCAAGTAATACGATATGTCCGTCATGAATCGCCTTCTGAATATTATTTCTAATCCGCTTATTTGCATCTGCCGGACAACCTTTCCAAGTAGCAATTTTCTTTCCTGCAATTTTATTAACAGCCTTTTCAATCCCGAAAATAGTAAGCTTACTGCCAGTATATCCGCCCAAGTGTTTTTTTGCGTATGAATATACTTCATATGGGGATTTTGTAATTCCTCTAAACTGTAAAGCGATAGAAGCAGCCGCCATAGAACAACCGTGCTTTTGGCAAAACGCTCCGAACTTCTTTTGTTGCGGAATTTTGATTCTTCGTGAGGCTCGTCCGGATGCAATGACAACCAATTTTGGATATTTTGCGCTGTCACGATTTTTTACTTTTAAAACCAATCCTCTGAGATATCTGCCGTTAGTAAAGCCGCGTTTTCCTTTGTAAGAAATCTTTACGAAAGGAATGTTATCTTTCCAGATAATTTTAGCTCCGACAACCTCAACATTTGTATTTGCAGGAGCAGTGCATACGACAGAAGCAGTTTTGGAAGCCGCTTGTCGAATATTAATTTGCGAAACCGTTTGTAAAACCATAGGTATCACCATCCTTTACGCAATTAAAAAAGACCCCACCAAAAAGTAGAGTCATAAAATCATTATTTAGTTTCTTTATCTTTCCCATCGGTATCATTGTGTGAAATTTGCAAACTACCGATTTGACCTCCAGTGCAACTTGTCTAGCCAAACAAGTAATTATCTCCATATATATTATCTTTTTCATTGTTTATATTTTTCAATCTACATCACCTCCATTTATATCTCGGCTTTTCTTCGCCAAACCATTTCCATCTAACAAAATCATCAATAATAATAGCAATCGCACTCAACGGCAAAAACAATAGAGCAAACTGCGGACAAGTCTGACCCAAAATATTTCCCGGTAAACCGCTATAATCCCATACGTTCAATCCAAGCCAAAGATTTACAATACATCCTGTAATAAACTCAGCACTTAATATAAACGCTTCAACTCTTAATACTTGTTTCCAGAACGGATAATCCCATTCAATTTGTTCATTCTGTAGTCCTGCGTAGATAAAACAGATACCACCGCAGATAATCATGCTATAGTGAGAATACCCACGCCAAAGAATTTCAATGCCGTAATATGTATAACCGCCAAGCAGAAAGAGTATAAGGTATTTAATAAAGATTTTAATATTATGCGTTTGAATCACCTTCTTTCGTTTTCTTCTTGCCAATATCTTCTTTTACATTTATAATATAAATAAATGTTTTTTATTCGTCATAAGGCGAGAAAGGAGAAGAGTATGAAAAGAATTAAAAGACTGTTGGTTATGTTATGCGTTATTATTCTTGGTATGACAGCGGCTCCTGCAAGAGCGGAAGTTATTGAAGTAGATAAACCGGCTGAACCAAAGGAGGTTACAGTTCAGGAAGTAAAACTTGACAAAGCAGTTTATCGAGTGGGAGAATCGCCTATTTTGATGATTAAATTTAATGGTTTAAGTAATAGCGATATATCTAACATAACTTCTGTCTACGTTAAAGGTCAGAGACTTTTGTATGCATTAAAATATGGCGAGAACGGATATTTTCAAGGTGAATTAAATCCATGTGTAGAAGAGGGGAGAAAAGGGATAACCATTACAGGGATTACAATTAAAAGCGACGATATTAAAATTGCCGTTAAATCTAGCTCTATAAATCTAAGAATAATTACAAACAACAACTGTTCTGATGGAAAACATGTTATATATAAAAATGGTTGGGAGATAATAAAACCAGCAACTTGCACGGCTTCTGGAGAAAAAGTGATAAAATGTAATATCTGCAATCAAATTGTGGAAAGTGAAAATATTCCAATGATTCCTCATAAGGCAAGCGTCGCACCTAAAGTAATATCAGAAGGAAATAAAAAATATATTATATATAGGTGTAGCTGTGGGAAAATACTTAATAAAGAATTGCTTTCTCAAGAAGCTCCTAAACCTCAAAAGAAGCAAAAGACATACACAACTAAAATTAAGTTTTATAAAAAAAGTATTACTATTAAAAAAAGAAAAACTATTAAACTTAAATATATTCGTAAACCAGTTAATGCTCAAGATATATTAATTTGGAAATCCTCAAATCCTAAAGTGGTAAAAATAATGAAAAATGGGAAAATAAAAGGGTTAAAACGAGGAAGAGCTATCATCGCAGTGAGAACTATCACAGGGAAGAGGTCTAAGATAATTGTAAAAGTAAAATAAAGAATAAAAGACCCTTATAAGTTGGGTCTTTTTTAATTGTATTCATCGGCGTATTTATTTACATAATCCAAAACATGAACAAATATATCCGCAATTTGCACTCTAACAGATACTTTTTCTATAGGAGATATATCAAATGCAACAACATCTCCTTTATTTAAAGACAGTATGTACGTTTGAAAATTTGTTATAGAAAAATTTCCTCTAGATGAAAATGAAGCAGCATATCTTGGCAGTCTAGTATTATTAACGAACGGGACAAACTCGACTCGCTTATCCGCAGACCCATTTACTCCAGAATTCACAGAAAATCTTACTTGAAAACAATAAACTCCTGTTCTGTTTATTTTAATCTTTTCATTGCTCATTTTAGTATGGAATGAGCCAAATGTTTTCCCTCCGCCGGTTGTAAAAGCAGATAAATCGTAATACTTGTTATTATTTGTACCGCAGTCTCCATAACCATTTCCATAATAATGACACACTTCTCCTGCATGGCAGGAGTTGATTTTGTCTTCGGTTATTTCTGCAACGGTTTCGTTATATCTTGTGAAAAGAATATGATTTCCCGTATATGAAATACCTTCTTCGGATACCTCATCTAGTATTTCCAGTCCATTATAAGCACTTAATAAAAAACTATAGCCACTTTTATCGGTTTCTTCTCCGTATAATATATATCTAGATGTTCCTTGAATAGAATCTCCGCTTATCGTCAAAGAATCAGATTCACTTGATAAGATTTTTTGTTTTGAAGAATCGGAATATTTTTTCTCATTAAATTCTGAAATGATTTTAGAAGAGTCTGATAATATAGACAAAGAGTAAAATGAATCGGATACATAATACTCTGTTGTCTCTGTGTTTGAATAAGACGAATTTATGCTATTCTTCCCAATATTCCAGCCACCAATATCTCCATAGACACAATGCATCCATCCATCTGCATGAACATAAAATGGCCATTCATCTCCAGAAGATTTGTTTTTATCATGAACAGTTAAAAAATCTTTATTGTTGTTTGTTCCTGGGCAAACATAGACAGTATAATCATCGGTGTCTTTATAAAAGCTGTCAGAAGTAATTTCCCATCCTGCGATTTTACCTTTAGAAGAATAGAAACTACCATCATATCCAACTCTAAACGGTGCATCATCCATAGTTAAAGAACCTGCCCAAAAAGCCTGAGAACTACCGCCTAAACCTGCACAAGTTACATCAGTATCTCCAGTAACTAAAGCCAAATTGTCAAGATTAAATTTCCCAATTTTGCCCGATTCAGCCGTAATATTGCCCACAACAGTAGCTCCTTGTAATGTTGCGATTCCATCATTATTAACAATAAATTTATCATTAACATTAATTGATCCGCCAACTACTGTTATATCATTTGCAATAACTTTTCCTGCATTATCCCATTTTAAATATTTACTATCAAAACTACCATCCGCAAGATTTAAGAAACTACCAGATTCACCAACTACATAATTCTTAGATTTCAATGCATCAGCCATAATCTTTTCAGCCGTAATAGAGTTTGCCGTTAATTTATCTGCCGTAATAGAATCAGTAAGAATAGAATTACCGTCAATAATTGTAGCTTTTGCCGAATTAGTAAATTCATTTGGCTCGGAATTCAAAGACTCAACTTCTTCGACCATAATTCCATCGACCCAGAAATTAGCATTTTTACTTAATTGATTATATATCGTAGGAACAATACTAATATAATAATAACTATTTGTTTTGTCTGTTACAGTAAATGTAGTAATTGCTCTTTGCCATGATGTATTTGGAGTGATTGTGGTGCATCCTTTAGGAAAAGAAGGTTTTTGAGGATTAAACAAATACGACTCAATATAACAAGTACCTGTTGCGGCATCTATTTTTGTTCCATGTGTAATCCAGTCAATACCAAAAGATACATTTTGCTCAGAATCAGATTTGACATATGCTGTTATCTGATAAGTTTTTCCTTGTTCTACCTTTATACATCCATAATTATTTTCTTTGTTCCCCAAATAAACCCTAACACGATCTTTCGCCGTTCCAGAAATTTTAAGAGAATTACTACCTTGCCAATATGTAGAACTATCTATTGCCACAGAATTGCTGTCAAATTTTGCATAACAAATAGCCTCATCAGTAGATTTAATACTTTCAAAATCTGCATAACCTGTAGAAGCATACAAGTTCTTATATACTTCACCTTTCGCAGTATTCATAAAAGTAACGATACCATTTAAATTAATATTTTTTGATATTAGACTGATTATCCTATCTGTAAGTTCAAAATTGGACTCACTTGTTCCACTCTTTACAAGCCATGAAAATTTTGTTGCTGTCTGTTCTTCTACGGTTTTAATGTTATGAGCAACATCTTCGGGAGAAGGAGAGTAGGAAGTAGATTTTGTCCCCTTCTCAATTTTCAGTGTTTCGATGTCTGCCAGCAAAAATGAAAAACGCATAAAAGCCGCGCTGTCCGGTATCTGAAGCATTTTTCTCTTTGATTCTTGACTATCCTGAATTTCTGATTTTACCCCCGAAAGAAAGACTTTATCGGAATTGTAAAAACAAGTTGCTGGGGCAGCTCCTAAATTTGTAAAGCCAGACGCGATGTAGTAATCCATCCCACTTAAATCAATGTAGTCGGAATATCCCCATGCAGAATCTTTTATTTCTACGTTTTCTGAACTTAAATACTTACCTTGAATTGTTGTGTTTTGAACAAATAAGTTCACGCCACCCAGTTCTAAGCTATCGTATTGTTGTTTAACTTCCCGCTTAAAGCCGTACATATTCTGAGTAGAAGTGGACATAAACTCTGAAATAGTTTGTTTCTCATCTTCGCCAGTATCTGGATTAATAACCTTAAAAAAGTCGGCTTTTCCCACTTTCGTCTCAATATCGAGAGTATTTTTGCGCGCAATCGTTTCAAGAGTTTTAATCGAAGAAATATTGTCTTCTGGAGCGGGACTCCAATCAGTTGCTTTTTCACCGTATTCTAATTTGACATTTTTCATTCTAAACGTGATTTTAGCTTCTTTTTCTGCGCTTGAATTGTAGAATTGAATCGAAGCCGTCGTACCAACCGATTCATCCGCCTGTTCTGGGATAGTCATTGTTTTTTCGACATGATACCAAGCACCGAGTTTACAGCCTCCTTCTCCGACAACAGGAAGGTTGTGCATTGTAACGGCACGCCAAGCCCCAATCGCTGAACTATCTGTAGAATTAGTATAACGCTGTCCAATCCAGAATTCGCTACGATCTGAACCTGTAGGGAAATTCCATTCAGTATACATAATATCATACGAAAAAGTAACTTTTTCTCCAACTTTATAATCTCTGCAGTCAAGCAGAAAACCGTCGGTTAAATTTACGTTAGAATATTGTTTTTTTGAAGTTAAAGTATGTTCTCCATATCCTTGCTCAGTTTTGCTGAAATTCTTAAAAAATCCTTTTTGATATTCTCCGCTACCAAAAGATATTCTATTGCGGCCATCAATTCCGCTAGTGTCAGCGTCTTTTCCGTCTCTCATTTTTTGAATCGTTATTGTGTCATAATATTTCTCATTAGATGAAAGGCATCGTAGCGTGATAGAAGTAGTTTCGGATGTAAACAAATCACAATTTTTTGAAACGATTAAGGAAGTAGATGAGAGAGTGAATCCGTGAGTTCCAGTCTTTATGTCTGTCCAACTTGAGCCGCCAGTCACGCTATATTGCCATTTAGAAAATGATATGCCTCCTTGAAGAGACGGAGAGAGCGTAATAGTGTCCGGAGAATAAGTTTCCCCGCCATCTGAACTTTTGAAAATAGTAGAACTTGCAGTAATTTTAACGGATTTGGTTGCTGCGCCAGATTTTTGGCAACTCCAAGAAAATGTTTTTATCAATGTTTCGCCGTTAAGAGTTACCGGAATATCAAAGCTTCCCGAATCAGCAGGTAAGATAACTCCTTCTTTTACGGAAAATGTGATTCTATTTGCGTTTTTAGATATCGTAATTCCGTTAGCAGATTTAATCTCTCCAATCGTAAAGTTCGGATTAGAGACCTCTCCTTTTATGACGCTCACATCGGTATAATATGATAAGTTTTCTGAAACTTTTCGGTTTTCGTCCGTTGGAAATTGTTGCGCTTCATTCGACAGATGAATCGAGAATGGCTCGTTCACAATAGTAATAGTAATATCTCCATAAGCACTTACTTTCATTAATCCACCTTCTTTCTAAACGCTAATCTTGAACAATATTTTCTCCGTTCTCATCCATGAATGTGAGCATAAATAAATCATCAACACTAAGAATAGTATCTTTCGGTAATGAGTCTGCAAATTCATCCAGATCAAATAATCGAATGGAATAAATCTCAGTTTCTTTTGAGAGCTCTTCGATTTTTTCGCTCATCTCTTTATTTTTTTGCTGATATTCCTCTCGGAATTCTTCTTTAACAACGCGGTTCACAATCTCTTTTTCTTCTCCAGATTCATCTTTTTTCATTTCTTTAACTTCTCTGGATTTTTCGTCAGTAAGAAAGCCTTTCTGAACATCGTCCCACATTTCGCGACATACTTTTTCGAATGACTGAGCATTGTCGATTAAAGCGGAAATATTGCGCTGTAAATTAAGGCGCAACTTCATCGGAAGTTCTTTGTTACTATCACTTGGCTTAAAGTTATTATTGTACCAAGAAACAATTTTTAAAATCTGATAATTTGATAACTCTACTTTTCCTGTCTTTGTCATAGTTTCTCCTTTTATTCCAATTACTCAAATGAGAGCGTGATATTTTCTACTTCTTCAATAGTTTTTGCTTTTTGAATAGTTTTTTCATATGATTGTTGTCGCTCGACCAGAGGAGTTACATAAGCATCAATTTCCATTGCAAGTTTTGTCAGTTCTTCAACAGTCCAATCTTCACATACATTCCCCACATCGTTCCACTTTAAGAGAGGATATTCAAGTGATTGCTGGGAATATAAGTTGTACATGGCCATTTTGGAGGTTAATTGGCGCTGCTTTTCTTCTGTAACGGTGTAGTATCTTCCTTCCGCATATTTCGCATCAGAAAATAAAGGATGGGAAGATAAGTATCCTGCTAAAGCATTTTTAGATTGTGCGATTTTTTCGAGCTTCAAATTATCTAGCTCTGGATTCGCCGCATAATCGAGATATTTGTCCGGATTTATCATTAGGTCGTCTAAGTTAATAGAATCTCTGTTTACAACAAATTGATTGTAGTCGTATTCTATATATGAAATAGGAGATGTATTACCAGAATCTCCTAAATCTGGAGAATCGACGATTTTCTCTTTCCCATTTAAGCAGATAAATACATACAGCAAATCTTTATCAGCAATAACTTGGACAGGCTGTTGCTTTTCCATAAAAAGTTCCTTTGCCATAGTTGCTCACCACCTTTTTACATATTTTAACAATTTTAGATATATTATATTTTTTATTAATTTTGTTACTGTCGCTGTTTATAATTTGACCCCAATAGGAAATAACTCGCCTTGCCCAGAGAATAGGAATGGCTTTATGCGTACCAATTAATTTTCCTACCTTTAAGAATGTACGACGGATTCGCTTGAATGTTCTTCTCCGTATCGTTGTGTGCCATCTATATATGCGATATCCCATCATGTCTATAAATTGAGTGTCGCTATCTTTTACATCAATTTTTGAGACAAACCAATCTACTTTGATTTCTAATCCTAATTTGTCTTTCGCATATTTTATTAGCTGCTTAACCGCCTTATGGATATCTTTCGAATTTGTTGACATAAGCATGATATCGTCCATGTAAAATAGCTGGTGTTTTACTAAAGAAATATATTCTTTTTCACCAGTTTTCCGTTTCTTTCGATAACGATGCATATGACTGATTTCGTGATATAGCTGAGATAAATAGATGTTACATAAGAATTGAGAGAGATATGAACCGATAGATAATCCCTTATCGAAGGTACTTATTAGGGTTTCTATAAGCCATAATAGCAAGTCATTTTTGATTCTTTTACGGAGAAAATCCATAAGCATTTTTCTGTCAATGCTTTCGTAACACTTTCTAATGTCTGTTTTCGCAAAATATTTAAGCGATTTATTTCTTAACCATCTGCGAATTTTTCTAACTCCATAAATACAACCTTTTCCTTTTATTGAAGCGCATTGATTTGCTCCGATTCGACACAAAATAGGTTGCAATCCCTCAACTGCAATATAGTCATATATTTGTTGTTTTATATTCTGTATTCCAATTTTCCGCTCTTTGAAAGACGATGGGTCAATTTTTGTTTTGTACCATATTGGAGGAAATTTTAAATCTCTATTTGATAATTCAAATTGGATAGAATTGATTATTTTTTCTACAATCCATTTCAGACTATCTTTGCCGTATCTATAGAAAATACAATAAATTTGGTTTCTTGTAAGTCCGCTTTCAGCGGAAAATAAGTCTAAAACATCGTTTCGTCTATATTTTCCTTCTAAGCAAGAATATACAGCTCTGCTTATAAGCTTTCGATCACTTATATCAATATCTTTACAGTATCGTTTCGTTGTACTAAGACCTCGTTTCTTTTGTATTATCCTTGATAACTTAACGATTATCTTTAAAAGGCTTTTCGGTTCTTCGATTTTCTACTACGCCCAATCATAGCCACATAACACTATGATTCCCATTCTTCTGCGGATAAAGAAGAACAGGTTGGTCTTATAAAAAGAATTTTTCGCGCAACGGCGAAGGTATGAAAACATAACAGACTTTTCGTCTGCGAATTATGATGTCAATAAAATAAAATTGAATTTTGATAATTCCGGCAGCCGTAATTCCAGTTCGTCCTGTCGAGCCTGTTCCTGCAATTCACATGAAAGCCAGCATTACGTCCATTCCTGAGATTACCGCCGACAGACACCATAAGTCCCTATAATTATATTAAATAATAAAATAAGAGGGGAATGCCCCTCTTTTACAGTCTTCGCTTTGTAAAATTCACCCCTGAAAGACCAGGATAACTAATCGCGGCAGCCGAAAGCCCAGTACGTCCAGTCGAGCCCGTGCCCGCAATACACAGGAAAGCCAGCATTACGACCAGACCAGAGATTACCGCCGACTAAAAATTCTCTGGAACCGGAAGTATTGGCCCCTCCAGCGTAAAGAAAAGAGCCGACTCCTTGTGAGCTACTAGAACCAATGCTTGAAGGATACCAAGCACCTGTGGAGACATCAATAGAAATATCTCCAATCCAATAGTCAGCACCTTTTCCATCTTTGGACGCAGGAATATTGCCTACTTTTGTATATGTCTGCTTGATAACGGAATCAGAGGTACTACGAGCAACTCCTTTTGGACAAACATATACGTCTTTGCTATAGTCGGATTGAAAGAACATTACAGTATCAGAAGCAATTTCATATGCGCCATTTCGATATTCTCGCCCTTGAACCCTGTACGGGTACTTGCCGCTAGTGTTAGACACTGGGGAACCATCGTGTTTTCCGATAACAACATCGGTTGCTCCTGAGTACCACGGCATTGTTGATAAAGTGATATTAGCAGTAACAGAATCTGATAACGCAACGGGAGTAGTATCAAAGCCTGTATCCACGTCTAAATATACTGCCTTATTATTAGCGTCCAAAGCTTCTATCTTTAGAATCCTAACTACTTTTGCGTATTTATGAAGGTTGGTAACTCCTCTGTCTAAATTTACTCCTGTTTTTGCATCATTAAGTTGTCCATATCCTACAGACACAGATGAACCGACTATAAGATTATTTGCTTGACTATTTGTTACTGGGAAATAAACCTCTTTCTCAGAACGAATTATTGAAGCAGAATATTGATAATTATAATTAGTGCATCCCATAAAAATATCTTGAGAATTTTTTGTTGCTCCTTTGATGATATTAAAAATGTACTGAAAAGCTATATGTTCCGCACCTGCACCGTGATATCCTTTTCCTTTTTTCTGGAATTCACTCACCATCTTGTTATGAGATATCCAAAGTTCTGGCTTGGCATTTTTTACAGACCTCAAAACTCCATCGTCTCCGAGGGTTGCATAGTACTTGCTTCCAATACACCATTGAAGTACTTGATTATCAGCAGTTTTACATTCAGTCCAAGGATATAAAATTACATCCGTCCTTAAAGCATGTCTGCTATCTGAGACTGTAAAATCCATATATCCTTCATCCAGATTTGTCTCTACGTTATAATAAAAAGACATCTGAATTGTTCCTACATCGACAGCTCCAGTTGTACGATAATTTTCGTCGCCTTCCAAAGCAGTAGGGTAAGGAGAACCATCATCATTTCTTTTATAATTGCAGTTCATCCATTCAAAAAGCGGATTTTCTCCATTAAGGTAGTCATCTCTTCCTTCAACAGTATCAGTGGAAGGGGAAAACTCTAATCCGGCGTTATCTAAAAGTTTCGTACCAGATGAGATTGGGTTCTTAGAAAATAGCCAGATTCTTGTTCGATAAATTTTCCCAGTTCTTTTGAGGTCGAAATAGTCTCCGATTGTCTCAAGGTGGGGAGTATTATGTAGAACATCATAAAGTACAGACTTATCGACCATATTTTTTTCTAAATTTTCGGTTTTTTCTTCTAAATTTTTAATGCCGAGAATTTCTTTCACCTGAGATTCATTGGCTCGTCTAAAAGTTCCGTTTTCTTCGATATAAAGAGTCGCACCCGAAGTTACATCAGATGCGACATCAACAGTCGTTATTTTTTTTTCAGACATAAATACTCCTTTCCTTAAATTTCTAAATCAGCGAAACAACCGAATGTAGTTTTGCCATCAACCACATCTTTATCTAAATAAATGACTTTGGCAGTAGCGTATGGTTTTGCCGAATCTTTTGCATTTCCTAAAGAATCCCTTCTGTACCATTTATACTCACAAATCGGAAGGTCATCAGACGTAGCAGCCTCCCATGTCGTTCCGTTATATTTCATAAGAGTAACGCTTTTGGTTGCTTTGTCGATTTTATAGAAAAAGTCCCCCTTTGTTGCGCCAGTAGGAGCAGTGATAGAAAATACATCGCTTTTTAAAAGGTCAACTTCTACGCCATTCTGTTCTACTCTAGCGTAAATACATCCAACTCCAACACCATTCACTAACTGAGTGCCGAGGGTGGAATATGGCTCACAAGTGATTGGGTCTGTGCGGTCAGTTACTTCCCAGAACCCATAATAAGTCTTTCCTTTGTATGTTACAGAACATCTGAAGAAGTCTTTGGAATCAACCATATCCGCAGTAACAGTAAGAAAAGAATTTGTTTTTCCGGTCAGTTCTTTATATCCGCTACCGACATATTTATACCACTGATAAGAAATAGGATTCGTGTCGTCAATAAGAGTTTCTCCGGATTCAGAAGTTAAAATGTTTCCAGATTCATCTGTGAGCATAGCTCCAGATTCAGAAGTCATGGAGTCAAATACAGTAGAACCATCAATTAAACGAGTACATAAAGTTACGGTATTAAAATCTTCATTTAAATTCTTGTAAATGACACTTCCAGTTGAGCAGTATACTTGGAATGAAACAGCATTTTCCCCGGCATCGGCTTGGATAGTTTTGGAAAGCTGAAATTTATGAACGGATGTGAGTCCAGAGGCAGTAAACGTGATTGTGATATCTCCAGAGTTGGCTGAGAACAAAGTAGATCCTTTTTTTACATTAAGAACAATCATTCCTCCAGCACTTGCCGTTGCTTCTGTGTTTGACTTTATGGTTACGCCAGATGGAAGAGGAGTACCTACAGTAGCTTTTCCTGCGATACGAGTGGAGCCAGAATAACAATCAAAAGGGATTTCAATGTTCTTTTCCTCCAAAGTTACTCCAGAAGAATTACAAGCGATTCCTTCATGACTATTTCCTAATATTACATTAATAGCGGCTGGGCCTTCCTTACCGTCTTCTCCATCTTTACCGTCCTTAACAACAGATACTGTCTGGTCGTCAAGCATTTTTGTCGTGTTTCCAGACTGATATAATTCACATTTGATTGTCTTGATTGCAGTGGTAGAAGGATTATAGATCTTTGATTGTTCGTCAGAAGTAGAGGTATATTTCAAAGAATATGTTGAACCGTCTGCACTTTCATAAATTTTAAATCTTCCAGAATAGATAGTAGCAGTATTATTACCGATTATCTTTTTGCCAGTAAATGTGATTGCAGAAGGAACAAAAACATCGTTCTTATTTACCTGCATAAAAGAAACGTCAGAGGAAACAGAGTAGATGACAGCATCTTGTCCATCAGAGCCAGAACGGTCTTTGTTGATTGAGAATCTTTTTGTGATTGTTGCATAGCCAGTTCTAGTACATGTGAATTCTACATATCCAGAATCTGGAGTGATTGCAGTTACGGTATATTTATGTCCTTTTGAATCGTATGTACCAGATACTCCTGTACTTGGAGTAGCCGTAATCGTCCAATTTGAAGTGTCATTATCCGCGCCTTTTAAAATCGAGATAACAGTGTCACAGCCATTTAAAGAAGTGTCATAAAGACTTCCGTCTGTTCGACAAGGAACGCTCTGTGTGTCGTTCGATAAAATACAAGTGATAGTAGCTGATCCAGCCGCACCATCACGAAGTTTGACAATTTGATGGATATCGTAAATGTCATTATCAGAAGTTACGAGTTTAATAATTGCAATATCGTTGATGAATACATCGTCTGTTGCATTAACCACTAATTGAGTTGTGGTTGTGGAGTTTGGATATACCGCAAAACTACCGTCTGCTTTTTTATACTGCCATTGTTTGAGAGAAGTATTTACAAGATTCGCGGTAAGAGTAATTGATTTAGCAGATGTAAGAGCACCTTCGCCGTTATATTTAAATACGGTATCTCCGTTAATACTACAATCTGAAAGCTCAGGAGCGGACTTTGAAAGAGAGAATGACATCTGAGATTTTGACTTGATTTCAACGCCATTTGTATTGGGGTCAATATATGAAATGTTGCAAATATATGTAATGATTGGAGTTGCTTCAAGGACATTTTTAGAAACAATCAATTTCCCGTTTGAAGGTGATTCACCAGAAACAAGGTTTGTAACTGAGCCGCTTCCTGCCTGTCGTTGCCATGTGATTGTAAGTCCAGATGCAGTTAAAGATAAGAGCGTATCATTAAAGAAGATAGTAGGTGTTAATACGAGGTTTGTTGTCTCCCAGTTCGGATTATATGAGGGTGTTTGATTTGGGTTATAAAGTACAGTTAAAGGGAGAGAAGAAGTAAGATAAGAAGTAATTCTGCCGACATCCGTTAAGTCGGTAATCGTAATGTCTCCGTAAGCCGAGACTCTAGCCATATTTTTTCCTCCTTAGTTATTTAATTGTTGCGAGTGATGTAATGGTTTCTCCGTTATAGGTAAACGTGCAAGAAAAGTTTGCGCCGTACATTACATCGGTTCTTGTTATAGCGATTTTTTTCGTTCCTTCAGAGTGTTGCTCATTCCAGTATGTGTCACTAGAAGAGTCGAAAGATGTTCTCTTCCAAAGAAAGCACTCAGAATCATAGTTTTCAGTGACTTCGTTGTTATTTTGAAACAGATGCGCTTCAAGAGTTGTTTCAGAAATGCCGTTATTAAAGAATTGACCTTTAGATGCAGAAATTCTTAATTTAAAACTGTTATTGTTTATCTTGTTATCGAGTTCGTTCAAAGAACTTTTTGTGCTCTCTTGAAATTCATTATACGTGAATCCGAATTCGTTTCCGTTTCCATCTTTTATTTGAGTGATGCTGATTTTCCCGTTTTCGTCCGTTTCTATAATTGGAAAATCTAGCTTAGATTTTGAGATTGTATTGTCAGAAATCATTCCGCCGATAATCGTTCCATCAGGAATACCATCCGCTGTAATACCGTTTTCATCAAACATTTTCGTTTTACCGTCACTTCCACGAATAATGAAGTTAAAGTTTCCTTTCCCGTCTTGGCCCATTTGAATTCGGACGTTTCCATCGGAATCATAGAATTGCTGAGTTGCGCCTTTGAACGCAATTGCAGGATTTCCATTTTGAGATATAAGCGTAATCAGTTCGGCGGTTGCAGAATGAGCCATTAAATCTGCGACAGAGATTTTTGCAGCGATTAATTCTTTAATTACCGCTTCATCAATAGTCGAGTTTGCAACTGTAAGGTGAATTGATTGAAGGTCTCCGAACTCACCAGAACCGGACAAAAGATTTTTAATGTGAGCAACATCTGAATTAATTGTTGACGCATTTATCGTGTTATTAATTAAATCTATGATTACATTGCCAGACTCGTCTTTTATTAATTGGGTGGTAAGTTCCTTGAAAAATCCTTCATCCGCATTGAGAATTTTTGCAGTAAGAATATCTGTTTGTATAGACTCAGACACAAGTGTTTTAAATTCTGCACTATCCGCTTTTATAAGTTTTGCAACAATCTGGTCTGCGTCAATGTACTTAGCATAAAGATTCGTGAAATTTCCAGTTACCGCATCAACCGTGGAAGATTGTATTCCAGAAGTATAATTTGAAAATCCGCTACTCCCAAGAATTGCTTTTATAAATTCTGGGGTGATAGTGTAAGAAGCTGTTTTATCGGACGTACTAGAATTCATGGTAATTGAATTTTTAGCGGCAGAAACGGCACTTCCAAGTAAGCTGGTAAAGTCGTTTCTTTTTGATTTATATTGCCTTACAGTGGAAAATTCAACCTGTAGAGTTCCGTTGTAAACACAAGGATTTCTTGTTATGGAAATGATTCTTAGACTTTCGAAATGTCCAAATTCACTTACTTCAACATGGACATAATCATATACGTGAAGAGTTTTAACTAGACTTTTATACTCTTCCAATGGATAAACATTGTCTAAAGTATCTGAGTAGGAATATTGCGGATGAGCAGAAGCATACAGATTTTCCACAGCGTCAAGATAAAGAGCATATTGCTTATCTACGGTAGTATCCGTAGTTGTGATATCAGTAGTGATGACATTTTCGTTCGTGTAATCTGTGTGGCGATATATTTTTTTTAGCATATTTTCTTCATCATCAGTAAATTTATCTGTATAATTTTCGCGCTGAACCATAATTTTAATATCCAGCATTTCTTTATTATATTGTTTATACTCTTTAACAGCAGCATCATATTCAGCAGTTCTTTGTTCTAAAGCTTTATTACAGGCATTGTATAATTTTTTATAATCTAAATATAGCTGATGTTTGATGTTATACGTTTCTTCGGAGTAGCCCGTATCTGCATTTTCATATTCTTCGGAGTAATCAGATAAAAACTTTAGTCTATTCGAATAATCTTCTAAACATATCTCTAATTCTTTCGTTCCATATAAATCCCAGTTCGTATTGCAGGATTTTAAATAATTTTCATCTAACTCAAAGTAATTGAAAGAAGAAGGGGATTCTCCAATCTCTAACATAGTTCCGCAAATATCAAATGAATTGTTGCCTTTAGAATTTGGTTCGACAGAAAAATATACACTACACTTATTGGATTGAGCAGTAAAAGTTATATATATCCTAACCCACCCAGAAGACAATGAAAAACCGGTATAGATAGGGTCTCCAGAGGATGTGGAGTATCCTAATTGTATCGAGTCGGAAGAAGACGAGCGAACAAAGGCACTTAGAGTATATTTCATATTTTTTTCAACCGAAATATCTGACTGTTTTATTCCCGTTGTTCCAATAGAAGAAGATGCAGTTGCATATCGGGTTATTCCGTAAGCAGGAGAAGAATCTATATCTTTTATATCTAAAAGAGTGTTTTCGATATTAATCCAGTCGGAAGAAGTCATAAAAACCGCATTTGAAAGGAGATTTCCTCCTCCATAAGATTTTAATTCTTCTGAAAGTTCAGTTTTGTCGGTTTTCTTTTTTGCGATTTCGTTTACGATTGTTGGGATTGTATAATTGAGAATTTCGCAATAATTGTCCCAAGAAGAGGAGTTTTTTAAAGCATCTATGTCAAAATTTCCGTTCTTATCTACATAGAGCTTTTCATATCCTCGAATCATTGCTGTAAAATCATCGTAGTAAGACATTAAATCTTCGAGGCTTTTCGTTGCCCAGTCTTGGATGGAAGAATCAGATGGGACTCTTGCCATTAACTCTGCGGCTTTATCGTATGTCTTCCAATAATTTTTATTTGCCGCAACATATGAATCCCTTTTAGACTCTCTGAACTTTAGCCATTCTCTGTATTTATCTATGAGGGATTGAGGAAGATAACGATTATCTTTCATAAAATAAGAATAATCTTCAATTTCCGAACTTCCGAAATTAGCTTGTTCTATTCCGGTAAGACCGTCGCCGCCAGATACGGTGTAAGCAGTATATAAATCATCTGTGTTTGTTGCAGTAATAGAATTTTGTACGTTCCTCCAGCCGATGTATGCGTTTGTATCAGTTCCGATATGCTCCACGTAGTACGCATTTATTAAGCAATTAACTGTATCAAATACAAAAACGCAATTAAATGCACCGGCTACATCTTGAGTGAGAAAAGAGTATAAGTCGCTATTATCGATATTGAAAGCGTAAGATTCTTCTGGGAGATAAGATACTCTTGTTTTCCCGACATGTTCTTTACCGTCAAAAGATACCGTGTAATCTATGTATTCTTTTGGCATCGTATCTATATATCCTATTTTCCAAGGAGATTTATCTATATTTGACACCCAATCAACCACTTCGTTTCCGTCTTCATCTGTAGTGATTGTTTCGGGAATCAATTTAGCGTAATATAATGCAAGATGTAAAAGACTTAGCTCAGGATTATCCTTATCGCAAAATTTTACAACAGGAAATGAATACTTTACTTTTGGATTTCCATCAGAATCAAATACAGTATTTCCATCAGAATCTTTTTCGTAAACAGGAAAATCTTTTTGGTGCTTGTTATAATACATCATTTCACAGGAAGCTTCGGTTCCTTGCCCGATTAGAAAAGTTGCAAGGTCGTAATTGCTCAGTTCAATTTCTGCGGATTCAGCGGATACAGTCTTGTATTCTTTTATACCGTCATGGTCTATTTGAGGAGCTTCATTGATTATGTACCATTCGTCATCTATGAATATTCTCATTAAAACATCTATATTGTCGTAAAAAGCACTTGGCTTCCCGTCAATATTTTTATATACTGTAAATGACAAAGAATTTGTGTTATTTGCGTTTTCTGTAACCGAGACGGAATTTTCATCTACTCCATTTAACACACCATATAGTCGTTTGTCGGGAGTTGCTAGATATATGAACTTAGGCTCTAATTTGCCAGATAAATATTCCATCAATAAGCACCGACTTTCCGGTATTCTCGATAAGTAAGAGTTACTTTGGCATTTCCCTTAACAGAAATTTTATTTTGACCGTGTAACAACCTTGGGAAATAAATATCGGCGGGATTACTGACTCCTAAATCAGATAGTGGGATTAGTGAATCTATGGAATCCTTAATCTCGAGCCTTTGACAATCAATAAAAATAGCATTATTTGCACCTTTTGATTTGAACGTAATAGATTTTTGCTCGGTATCATTCGAAATAGTAATCTGTCCATTATCTGTTGGATTTATCTTTATAATGGGATATATAAACCCGTCATAATTATCGGATGTGTTTGTGATAGTGATGCCGGAATTAGCAGGAATTTCTTTTGAGAATTCTTGACTATATCCAAATGGGCAATCACAAGTAGCTTTTATCGTTAGTCCAACTATTCCGCCATTTACCACGACGTTTTCAATGGAGCTGAAAGTAACGTAATAATCAATTGGTTCTTCAAGATATGCATCAAACTCATAGTCTGTCATATGAAACAGAAGAGGATAGAGAGGGGATGTCAGCCACGCGGCAATAGAACGAATATCATTTCGAGAAAAAATCATATCATTCTGGTCTTCTTCGATATTTTTTATAACGGACAATTCAAATTCTAAAGGGGATGCATAGGTGGCTCCAAAATGATTTTGTCGTGGGCGATAAACATTTGATTCTCCTCGATTAATTTCTCTATCTAAACCCAGAGGAATAGAAGATATTTCTTCGAATCCGGCCAGCATAATTCCGAAGTCAGAGCTACTTTTCCCGTTAAATTCAAAGTTTTTTCCGTAAACAGCCAAAATATAACCCTCCTTTCAATATAAAAAGTGCCGGAAGATGGGTTCTCCCGACACAAGTGCCTACTTATATCCAAGTTTTTTAAGTTCTCTTTTGAATTCTTTCGTAGTATAATCGCAACTTTTTTTGATAATCTCTTGCAAGGAAGGCAGTGCTTCTTTGTCTATGCTTCCGTTTACAACAAGAGGAGATTCCACAGAAATATTAATATCGTGCGGTTTCGTTTTTACATTATCCAATAGATTTGATGCAGTATTCATACTAGATATAAATTCAGGAACAACATTATTTGAAACTGTCTTTGGCAGAACAATTTCTCCTATTTTTGCAGAAATAAGACCATCGTCTTTATTTGAGCGAATTTGATTTTTTACATCAGGGAGTAAGTCAGAAAGAGTCTCTACGGGAACAATTTTATCGACTTGACCACCATTTGCGAATCCACCTAGTTTTTTGATGATATTTTTTGCGGCTTTCGTAGGATTGGAAATAGAAGCGGATACCCCAAGCTTTTTAAGTTGATTTACATAATTCTGAGCTGTTGCTTTTGCTTCTCGTTCTTTTAGAACATATGTATTGTGGTGGTTAGCCCCTTCAAGTCCTTTCCCCTTTTTTAAACTTGAAACGCTAATCGTATCATGTGCTTTTATTTTCTTTCTTTTAGCGTCGCTAATATACTTCCAATAGCTACTTTTTTTCATCTTAGCATTATGTTTCTCGGTGTTATACCACGCCTTGTCATATGCTTCGTTTGCAGAATTTAATTTCTTTCGAAGATCAGAGATTTTCTTCTCTTTTTCTTTTTTGGCTTTTTCTGCAGCCTCTTTCTTTGCCTTTTCTTCTTGAGCTTTTCGTTGTGCTTCTGCTTCCTGACGCTTATGCGCATCTTCAGCAGTTTTTTGTGCTTCAGATTCAACATTAGAAAGCGTTGACTTTTTAGCTTCATTGAGTGTGGAAGAAGCGGAGTTATATGCCTTTTCTGTTTCTTCAATCATGGAATCTTGCGATTTTGAATCGAGAGTAGGAGAAGAAAGTGTATTTCCAGCGGCGGTAGAAGCATCCGAAGAAATCTTTTCTTCATTATCCAAAATGGAAGATGTAGAATTATTGCTAACAGTTCCAGAACTATTTTTCGAACCATCTTCGGCTAAAAGAATGTCTTTATTAACTCCAGTGGATTCAATAATTTTCCCGATTTTTGAATAAGCCGTTTCGTATTTGCCGACAATACTACTAAGCAATTTATCAACCTGTTCTTGTTGTAAATCGGAATTATTTTTCAATGCTTTAAGGATGTTATCCATAGCGTCTTGAGCATCCTGACTTAATTCATCATAACCATTGGATAAAACTTCAAGTTCGTGATTTTTCACTGTGTCATCGTAGTCTTCTTGAGCTTCATTAAGCTGGGCTTTTAACTGCTCAAGTTTTGCTCTAGCAGAAGCATTTGTAGAACCTTCGAGAGCGGCAATTTGAGCCTTTATAGAACTTATGTTCTTATTCTTGTTTTTTAAAGTCTTATCATAATCATAATAATCCTTTTTGTTCTGAAGAGCCTCTTTTTGCTTGCTAATTAAATCGTTTAAAGCATCGTTTTCAGCACTTAACTGAGACTCATAAATATCAAGTACGGAATCTCGATATCCTTTAATTGTCTTTGTTTCTGTGCGAATACCATCTGTATATTCTTTAAGCTTATCGTTATAAGTTTCTTCGTCAATTATTCCAGCTTTAAACTGGTCTTCGATATCTTTAATTCCTTCTAAATAGTTCGAGATTTTCTTTTTACTTGAATCTATTGCTTCTGTGTAAAGAAGGAGAGAAGAGTATCCAGCATCTGTTATTTCTCCATCATCAGATACCAAATCAGCGTCGCCAATCATGTCAAGCAAATATTCTAAGTTAGAAACTCTTTGATCTATTTTATCTTGTGCAGAATCGAAGGCATCAAAGACCACTTGATTCATACTATCAACTAGAGAATTTATTGTAACGCCAATATCGGAAAGCTCGGAGTTCATACTTGCAATTTCCGCGATTCTTTCATTATATTGAGTAGAATCAATTTTCACTTTTCCGCTCTTTATGTCAGCCATCAAATCAGACTGCTTACTATCTCTAAGTTTCTTTTTTGCATTAAACAATTCTTTATTGTTAGCAATCTGCCCATTAAGATTGTCTAATTTAGCCTTGTCTCTCTGTTTTCCAGTTAAAGATTTATCGCTCGTAATTAAATCCATATAGGAACTAAGCCTATCCAGACTCCTCTGGAATTTGTCAATTGCCCATTGTTTTAAATTATATCCAGCTTCACGGAGCTGTTTATTTAACTCCTCATATGAGACAATTGCTTCATTCTGTTTCTGGAGCATTCCGTTATATGCGGCTTCTGCCTGCTTATACTCGTTGGAATTAGCTCCAAAAATCTTTTTGGCTTTATTCATTTCGGACTTATATTTTTTCGCTTCTTCTCCATATGTAGAAGCAATACTGCTTTGATAATTCTTTTGATTTACAAGATTTTTATAGTGAGTAGAGTTAAGTCCCTCTGAACCACCACGAGCTTCGATTACTTCATTTGCGGATGAATATAAATCAACATAAGAAGAGCTCAAGTCAGCAATAGTCTCATAGTATTCAGAAATTGCATCGAGCTTATCTTGTTCGATATCTATCTGCTTTTGCTGATATTCTACTTGAGATTGTTTAATATCAAGATATTTCTTGTAATACTCCTCATATTGAGAAACAAATTCCTTTTCGCCTTTATTTAACACGCTAATATCTATCGTGCCGTTTTTGATTTTCTTGATAAGTTTATTAGCTTTCTTTTTACTGATGGCAGCAACTTTCTTTTTAGATTTGCCTTTTTTACCCTTGTCAGTAACCAACATTCCAGTGCTGATAGCCTTTTTCTTAATCGTTCCCAATTCAGAAGAATATCTTTTAGCACCTTTAGAAGAATCAGTTTCGCCCTTTTTTGCTTCTTTCTGAGCAGAGTTTAATTCGGACAGAGTTGATTTTAAGGATTTTGTAGATAATTCCGCTTTAGCAGTATAGAGTTCAATCTTACTGTCGATGCGGTCGAATCTTTTTTCAATCCAGTCAACCATCCGCTCAATCCAATTTGTGAATTTTTCAATTCGCTTATCGAATGCAGATTTTTTACTGCTACTTGAACTCTTCTTCTTTTTCTTTGTGTTTCCGCCTTTAGAAGTTGATTTACCAGAGTTCTTCCCGGTGGACTTTGTTGTAGACGAAGTAGAATGAGAGGAAGTTTTCTTCGGTCTATCGGTTCCTGCTCCATAGGCATTCATTGTACCTGTGGCAAAAGCACTGGAGCCGCCTACGATTTTCGCGTGGCTGCCAGTAATGTAGCCTTTCCTTTCAAGGTCTTCCGTCTGCTTATGATTGAATACTAAATCTCCACGTTTGAGTTTAGCGTATGTAGGATATCCATTGTTAAATGTTAAGGCTTTACCATCTCTTACAACAATTTCGTTTCCCAACTCATTAATTAAAGCAGTTTCATCATGAGGAATGCTTACGTCTTTTGAGCTGGTAGTACCCGTAGAGTAAGCTGAAACAGTACCTTTTGCTCTAGCGGGAAGAGTACCTTTGGCATGGAATGTACCGTTAAATTGAGGTTCTTTCTTGCTCTTTGTAATGGTTTCCTTAATCGTCGTAATCGTGATGGTCTTACTTTTTAATCCGCTTAAAGAAGATTTAATGCTATTGATAGTGGCGGTAGAACTATCTTTAGCCTTTACATCAAAATTCTTGTCGTCAACTTTACGTGCTTGGACATTCTGAATGATTGTTTCCGCTTCTTTTGGGTCGGCAGTTAAAATGGCCTTTTGCTCTTCAGGAGTCATGTTGTTCCAAAGGTCGATGATTGCTGTAGCCTTGTCTTGTCCTGTAAGAGTAGAATACTTATCCATAGCAGATAAAGCATTCCATAAATTTACAACAACAGTAGCTTTGTCTTTGCCAGTAAGGGTAGCGTCTTTGTCTTTTGCGTCTAAGTCGTCCCAATTGTCAACAATTGGAGTGGCATTATCCTCACCGATTAATTCAACAACTTTCTCTTCGGCATCTTCATCACTGATATCGTCTTTCATTTCATCGAGCTCAGAAGTGTCTACTTTAATATCGGCTTCAACCTCTGGGAGCGGTTCTGAATATGTTTTAATAAACTCTTCAACAGACATATTGGCTACATCGGCAGCTTTGGCAACAGCATTATAAGCAGAAACCATTTCTTCTGGAGAAGAAGTTTCTGGGGTCTTGGATTTGAAGTCACTGACGATTTCGTGGTTTTCATTATAGTATCCTTTAGATGAGAGAGGGGCAGAAGTAGGAGAAGAAGTAGAAGAAGAATCTTTAAATTTCGAATCATCCGTCTTTGTTTCCTCTGGAGCTTTTCCTCCTAATGCTATTGTATTTGCATTGAGCGCATCAACCAATGAGCTCATTTTCTCGTTTACCGCAGAAATTCCTTCGGGGATTGTTTGAACATTGTCTTCTTGATTCCCTTGAGATGTGGAGGAAGTGTCCCATGTTCCAGAATTGTAATTATCTGCAAAATGCTGTATTTCTTCGTCAGATGATAATTTACCGATGTATTTTTCAAAATTTGGGAGAGCAGTTCTTAAATCCGCCAAAAGTTTAGAACTATCGACAACTTTGCCATTAGAATCTGTGTTGGACTTGATTACGGAAGCATATTTGTCTAATCGCTCATTTGACTCTGACATATTCATTACGAGAGAACCTTTTTTATTTAGGCCAGCAGTGGAAATATAGTCTCCGAGTCCAGCAGCAGATAATTCTGCTTTCGTGGATTCCCACATCCGTTGCTTGTCTCCATATGATGTATTTGTGTTCTGCCATAATGAAGAATTATTTATTGCAGAAAGGGATTTTTCTACATCTTTTTGGGTTCCTTTGTATTCCTTATTTTTCTCTTCGATATAATTTGGATCTAGAAGAGTTGACAGAGATTTACTTGCGTCGTCGATTCTTTCTTTGAGAGAAGAGATTTCCTCTTCTTTTGCTTTGATTGCGCTCTTATTTTTAGGGTCTTCCGTATAGAGTTTATTCAGTTCAGTCTGAGCAGTAATTAAATCTCCGTAAAGACTTCCGAGAGTCTCAGCTCCACCTTCGGCATCAACGAAGAAGTCAGCGTATCCGCCAGTTTCTTTGATTTTGTCGAACATTGCAAGAAAAGTCTCACTTGACATGCCCATTGAATTGGCGGCATCTTCAATACCTTTTGTTGTGTCGTCAAAAGTAGTTTTCCACTTTCCATCATCAGACCAAGACGCAAGTCCTTTAGATTCCATGTCCGCCATAAAGTTTTCCATGCCGTCTGTTCCTTCAGTAAAATAGCGTTCCATTTTACTAAGGTTTTCATTCCAGTTCTTCGCGTCGTCTGCACCGGACTTTGAGAATGTGGAGGCAATCGCTTTAAACTCTTTTGTACCATAAGATTCGTTTTCTGCTAATTCTTTGCCTCTACTTAAGGCAGAAACATATTTATCATATGTACTACCAACATCAGGAGTACTTTCATCGTCGCTTTGAAGAGATTCTATTTTGTCCATTCCTTCATGACTGTTTAAGATATTGGAAGTTTCAGCATCTGCCTGTTCTTTTGCTGCCTTTATTTTTGCAGAAAAATCTTCAATTGTTCCTGTATATCCATCGTTGACAACGAGATTATAGGCAATTTCCATATCTTCACTGGACAAATCTGATAAGCCATTTGTTGCTCCAGTGATGTTTTCTTTAACAACATTCATCTGGCGGTTGTACTCATCCGTAAAATCTTGAACACCAAGAATATCTTTCCATTTTGTTCTATCGGTATCTTTAGAGAATACTCTATTCAATATATCGTTAACATTTTTCGTGTATTCGTCGGCAGACATTTTCGTTTTGTCGAAGTCAAAGATAGAAGAAAGAGTGCTTTGAGCTGTTTCACTCAGAGAAGAGAGAGGGGAGATTATCTCTTGATAAAGCATGGTTTCCGCATTATTATCCCAATTTCCAAGAAGTTCCTTTAAATCAAGCTTCCCAAGATTCCCGGTAATTGCATCTTGAATCGATGAATCCATTTTTGAAAACGAATCAGAAGTTTGCAGGTAACTTGTTAATGAAGGAACAAGACTTTGCCAGTTTTCCTTTTGTTGTAATTCAAGAGAAGACGATTGTTGTATTGCTTCAGCTTTTTCTGAGTTCATCTCTTCTAAAGCTTCTTGATAATTTCCGTTTAAAACTTCTTTTATTTGAGCTTTTTGCTTATCAGAAACATCCTTTAATGAAACATAAGTTACTCCGGTCGTCGCGCCTGGGGTCACTTGAGCTCCATGCTGTGTCAATATTTCGGCTAATTTTTTATTGTCTTCACCAAAAGAAGGGAGTGTGAAGATATCATTATCTTTTAATTTTTTAAGATTTTTATTATAATTATCTTCATATTCTTTAATTTTATCATTAATTTTTGAGATTTGACCGTTTTTGCCATTGATGGTTTTTTTCTGAGAAGAAAGTTTCTTGTCTTTTGCAATAACTCCTTCAGCGCTAGAGTTAATATTTTCTGCAATCTCTGCGTGAGCAATAGCCCTCTGAGCATCCATTAAGCTTTGCAATTGTTCTGTAGCTGCCGCGGCATTGCTACCTAAATTGAGAATTGCATTCCCTTCGGAGTCATATCCTGATACCAAACTAGGAAACATTTCAGCCAGTTGCTTGCTGATATCTAAATAATTTTCATAATCAGAATCAGAGAGGGAGAGATTTTTGTTTGTCCCGGAATCAACGCCGCTATGTAAATTTGCATAACTTTCTGTCAACGATTTGATTGCGTCATCGGCGGTTTTTATTTCTTCCGTATCGCTTGCAAATTGAGTTCCAAGCTCTTTGATTGATGAAACTTTCTTGTCGTATTTGTCATAAGCTTCGGTGATTTTGTTTGTAGATTCTTCTCCAATTTCTATAAGCTCATCATTCGTTTTATACGCATCACGAATAACTTCTACAGTTTTTTGAACCGCCCAAACAGCGGCCATCATTAAAGCCATTTTGCCTAATGTAGAGAGGACACCTGTAGCGGCGGCTTTGAATTTTGCCATTCCTGTAGCGGCACTCGCAGCGCCAGTCTCAACGCTTGCCATAGATGTGCCAGAATTTTCTACCGCGGTAGAGAGTTCTTTGACACTTTCACTGGCTTCTTTGGCGGCAGTTCCAACCCCTGTAATTTTATCAGCAGTTCCTTCAATATTAGAGATTTTTTCGTTGTCGTTGTTATTGATGAGTTTGTCTAAAAAAGAAGGGTTTTCTACATCTAAATTAGCGTCTTTTTTACCTAATAAATCCGGCCGATTTTTTTTATTTGAACCAGTTAAATCAGTGAAAGAAGCTAAGAGCCCGTCTTCTCCAAAGATGTTTCCTTTATAGAACTTGGCAAATATTCCTCCAAGAACAGTAGGGAGGACACCAGCTTGATTTACAATTTGTGTAATGATGTTTAAGACTTGAGTTAATGCATCTACAATGCCTTTTACGGTATCAGAAGCAATGAATGTACTCCAGAATTCTTCACTTTGGGTCTCGAGAGCTTTCATTTTTGCTTCGATAGAACCGAGATACTTTTCATTCTCGGCCATTGCGCTCCCGTCGGCATTTTCAGAAGATTCTTTTGCATTTTTTAAGATATCTGGATTTGCTAAGATAGCAGATAAGATACTAGAGCGGTTTTTACCCGCCATTTCTTCGATTAAGGCAGAAGCCCTATTTGTCCCAAATTTTTTATCGTCTGCTTGTATTTCTTTATATATCTCCGCAATTCCAAGTAAGATATCATACGTGTTTTTATAATTGCCATTATTATCAAGAATATCGAAACCTTTATATCCGTTTGATGCAGTTTTCGTATAATCCATGATAATCTGGCGTTTTTTCGCAGAGGTTTGGGTTATAAATGAATCGTCTGTTGCTTCGCCCATTTCGGAAAGCTGTTCTTGCGCCTCTTCTGTCCATCTGTTGCTTCGTCTGAAAATCAGACTTGTGACCATATAATAATATAATATTAAAACATGGCGTATAGTCATTTCTGGCTATATCTCATACTTAACGTGATAGGAGTATATATGAGTGCGGACTGGATTTCCATCCTATATAATAGGAGAGCAGGGGAACTGCTAATGTTACCATTAGTAGTATGACAGTCTCTCGGGATTTTTATATATTATGTGATGTATTCATCATATGGTATCCAATAGTATCCTTTAGAAAAATTCGTTTTATAATAAATACAGGAAGCGATTAATCCTGTTTTCATATTATTTTCTCTTTCTGCTTCTCGATAACTATTGTATGTTTTTATATAATTTTTATTTTTATCTAATTGAACTACTTTTTTTGCATTTGTTTTAACATAATATTCTGGATAATGTAGTTTACCTGAACATAGAGCATCGTATATTCTGTGGACATTGTAGTTAAGTTCATTGGCAATGTCGAGTACTTTTTTGTTAGAATCCAACATTTTCTGAATTTTTATAATATTGAGCTTATTTGAGTAATTTGTATCGACCCAATCTGGGATACTCTTTAGTTCTGGAAAGAATAGTTGAATATATTCTAAGATGCTTACATTCCGTATTGAGTAATCATAGAAGGCATATCCTCTATTAATCCAATATTTTTTCTTTATAGAGTCTCTTTCTTTTTGTGGATCTAAATCATGCCATTGACCTTGTATTTCTATGGCGATTTTTAGTCGATGATTTACAATATCTGTTGGAAGAATTTTCCCAGTATAGGGATTGATACACGATTGTTCTTCAAAAATAGTGTCAGAATAATAATGTAAAAAGACTTGTTTCAACACGGAAGCGTGAAGCGATTCAGTTAATCCATCACAATTAGGACATAAAATACCATTATGTTCATTATATTTATCTTCGCGCATTGCATTAAATGCAGATTTTTCTATAACTGTTCCGCATTTTTTACATCTAAATTTTAAAATAGAATCTCTACTTTTATAATCGTCCACTTTGGATATACATTCTATTTTTTTATTTTTTATTTTAGATAAATATTGGTTTATATTATAAATAATGAATGGATTACGCCTATAGAACCAACGAGGTGTTGTTTTGCTATTTTTATGTAAATAATCGCTTGGAGTAATAAAAGCTTTATACATTCCGTTGGTGACTATAATTTTTTCTTTTGTAGTTCTATAGTTTTCTTTTGGCGTGAGAATAAATAAATTTTTTTCTTTTAATTTTTTCTTGATTTCTTCGTAAGTATACGGCAATAAAACACTCCTTTATACTTACACATAATATATAAAATTTCCACGGTCTTAACATTCCTATATGCCTTTGACCGTTATACCTGCTTGCTACGCACATAATGGTGCGCCATATGTTACCATATGTTTGGGCATAATAAGTTTACCCACGAGTCGAAGCGCGATTGTCCTTGCACCCGCAGCTACGCTGGATACATTTTGGATAATAGTATTACCGGCTGTAATAATAGCGGCAGATTCGTCAATAGAGTTTCCGAGCAACGAGAGAGTAGAAGCGGAATCCTGAAGTCCCTTTGATAATTCATCTGTTGAAATCGCATAGTTATTTCCAAGCTCATTCATTTTATCGACAATATCCATTTTGTCTAAATTGCTATAAGCTTGACTCATCGAAACGAGAGAAGATGTCGCATCTTCAATGCTATCGAACTCAGATACATTTTTAAGGATAGAAGTTGCTTCGGCACTTTTACTGGCTTCGTCGATTGATTCTCCAATACGCATCCAGTCAGCCGCAGAAGACTGTAAATCTACAGCGGTTGTTCCAATATTTTTTGAAGTATCAAAACTTTGATCGGCGAAAGATTTCAAAGAAGAAGTTGAGTCATTAGATACCTTCTGCATTTCTATGAAAGCACTATCAAGTTCTTTTACCTTTTCAACGCCTTGTCGGACGTATCCTACAATATCTCCAAGATCGAAGAATCGCGAAACAAATTCAGCACTTAAATAAGAACTCTTATCTTTAATTTGGTCGATAAATCCAAGAATTCCGGTTCTTTCAAATCCTTTTGATGCTTTTGTAGACGATATTTTACTAATGGTTTCATCGTATGTAAAATACATCTTCTGAAGTTCATGATCTGCGTTTCTTATTTCTGCAACAAATTTTGTGATTCCGTTTTCAGAAGAAGTAAGCTGCTGAAGTTTCAGAATTTTTGAGCCATCTGATTCGGCGACTTTTTTAATAGAGTCTTTTAGCCCGTCTCTGCTGACATCTTTTTCATAAATCTGTCCTTTTGCTAATGCGTTATATCTTTTATATTTATCATATGTCTTATCTAGTTCTTCGTTTAACTTTTGAATATCGTCTAAAGAAGAAGCAGAAGAAGCAGAAGATTTTAAGCTTTCGAATTCGTCGCCTACAAATTTATATCCGGGCTTAAGAACATCAACTCGATTTGTTTTAGAATTGTATCGCTTAAGAGCTTCTCGAGAAAATATGTTTTCTAAATCTCTATTTGATTGCTCGTTAATGTCCTCGATTGACTGCCGTTGTTTTTCTTGACGGAGAGTGTCGGCTCCAATTTTCTTGCCTTCGAAAAGCAAGGAATTAATCCTCTCAAGAGAGGCGGCTCGTTGATTCTCGATATTTAACAACTCAGCTTCATCACGGTTATCAGTTTTGCCGAGAAGACTTTTTTCTTTTAAAGAATAGTATTTATTTGATAGATTCTGATAAGAGCCAAGCTCTCTATCTAGGTTATTGCGAATAGAGGCTTTGCGTTCACGTAATGCCTGTTTTTCAGCATTTTCTTCCGCTTTTTTGACTTCTTCCTGAGCTTCCCTTACTTCCTCTTGAATTTGAAGTCTTTTCTTTTCATCTTCTAACCGCTGTTTTAACTCTGCTTTTGCTTCGGAGGAATATCTTTCGTTATCGGATGATTTTGAATCATATAACTCTTGTTGCTTTGCTCTTTGACGAGCTTTTGCCGCATCTGGATTAATTTTAATTTGATTCTTTAAAAAATCCCCATATGATTGAGAAGGAGATTCTTGAGTAGAAGCTTTAACATTTTCAGCTTCAACAGACTCTTCCCTTAATGATTCTGAGCTTTGTTCAGCGGACGCTCTAACCTTTTCATTAGCAGATGCAAATTCCGTTTTTGCTTGAGAAGCTCCATCCATAGCTTGCTTTACTTTGTCTGCTTCAAGGGATTCTTCTTCGAGTCGAGCGGAACTACCTTCTATATTTAAGCTGTCCTCGGTAGCTTTTTCTCTCGAAAGTTCATCGACTAATGAATTTGCCTTTTGTAATTCTGAATTTAATTCTTCTACTTGGGCTTTGAAGCTTTCTGCTTCGGCTTTAGATTCTCCAAGAGCAGACTTCATATTTTCAGCGTCAGAAAGTATTTTCCCGTATTCTGTAGAACTAACCTCGCCCGCAGGAAGATAGTCTCCTATGATTTTTTTTACAGGAGTGATTTCTTCCCCGTAAGCAAGGTCTTCATAGGCTTCTTGATATTTCCTAAACCAAGCGGAATCTTCCATTCCAGTGCTTTTATAGAGGTCTAAAGCACCCTTCATTTCAGCGGGGTCGAAATCTTCTCCGTTTTCATAAGCAGAATAAAAGCCCTCAAGAGTTTCTTTTAAATTCTTGAGAGCCGCATCATATTGCTCGACCGTTATTTTTGCCGATTTGAAGTTGTCAGGATCCTTCGCAATTGAAGATTTTCCCGTTCCTCCAGAATATTCGCTTTGCCATTTTTCATAACTGGCAGCTACTTTTGCATCCCTTTTTTGAATCTCTTCTTGGAGCTTACGAATAAGAGAATCCTTTTCCGCTGTTTTTTTGCTTACAATACGAGAATTTATTGCATTGATATAATCTTCTGCAGAGTTGATTCCTCTGTATTGATAGTAAGTATCTTGCTTTTTTAAATTCCCGGAATCGTTTCGTACTTTTTTTAGAAATTGACCTACTCTTGTCTCTGAATCATAATTTTCGGTATTAGACTCATATTTAGACAATAAAGAAAACACATTTTCCATTTCTTTTCCATATGAGATAATGCTTCTATCGTCTTTTTTGGGAGAATCTTTCTCCATTTCTTTTAAAAGCCCAACAAGTTTAGAGTATTCTTCTACCGGAGAAGAGTCTTTACTGTACAGACCTTTTTCGTCACGAGACAAGAGCTCCTTTTTGAATTTTTCGGCTTCCGCAGTTGCTTTCGGGTATTTTTTAAGAAGTTCATCGATACTTTTAGCTTCTGTTTCAGAATATAAATCTTTGGCTTTTCTTCCATTTAAAGTCTTGCTATCTAGAATTTCTTTAGCCTTTTTTTCTTCGTAAAGGCTATCAATTAATCTAGACATCTGGGAATTATCCAAACTTTTTAATGTCGGCATCATACCACCAGTTTTACCTCTTCCGGCGGCTAAATCGTTCAGCATTTTTATAGTAGAAGAAAATTTCTTAAAACTTGCTTCCAATTCGTCAGCATTTGTGCTGGAAAGCATAGACGTTGTAAGCTCTTTAAATGGGCCACTTAAATTTACATTTTTAAGTCTAGATTTCTTACTTCCGATAAAATCAATAGTGTCTTGAAAGCTCTTTCGGGTTCCTTCATTAATTCCCGAGAAAGCACTCTCTACACCATCTTTAACTTTTTTTGAAAGTTGATTTACTGTTTTATTTATACTTGCATTGTCAATTTTTGTTGCAAGTGTTAACATTGCAATATTATTTGCCAATTAAAACCATCTCCGTTAAACGAACTCTATTACCGAATAGCTGAGATTTTCAGCTACTTTGGTGGCTTTTTGTTCTGCGTCATCTTTTATCGAATCTAAAATTTGAGTCAAGTAGTCTAATGGAGGGGCTGTTTCGATATCTGGCCCATGAAAACCATGCCATCCCATATCTGCTATCATAGAAGCAGAAACAGGTTCGCCATTTCCATGATGGTAAGGTGACATGCCATTGGCACTAATCTTAACTCCCCCATAATAAATACTGCCGTTATTGTGGATATATCTTGAATATGAATTAGAATATAAGTCATATGTTCTATCGTAATACTGAGGAGTGTAGTCACTATAGAAGATATTCATTGCAGTTTGAGCTTGTTTCGTGAGCTCGTCTGCCCCAATACGGACATATTCTTTTGCAAACGCCATAGTGTATTTTTTTAAATCACTGTGTAGTTCTGATTTCTTTACCTCTTCAGGTCGTATTTTTATTTGTAATATGCCGGACATGTCATCACTTCCTATCGTATATTATTTTGCAATTTTGTTCTTCAAAGAAGAAATTAATTTTTGAAATGTCTTATCGTCCATATTTGAAACTTTTTTAGATAATGAATTAAAAAGAGGAGTACTTGTCTTATTTAAGACACTCGTAATTCGACTCAAATTATTCGTGATAAATCCATGAGGTTCATAGTAATTTGTCATGATATCGTCATATACCATATTACAAATGGAATTAAATTCTTGAAGTTCTCTTTGCGGGATACTTGCTAAGACTTTATCTAGTAAACCGCAAGACATGAGCATATCGTATTCATTAATAAAGCTCTTATTTGCTAAGTCATTAAAGATAATATTCGTATATCTAATGACAATTTGACGGACAGTACTTAAATATTTAAAAGGAGAAGAGACCTTCACATAATAAGAATTTTCGCCATTTTCATCTTTTAAATGACAGCATGTCTTCATAATAGCTTCCGCAATTCCGATTTTCTCGGTGTATGGGATATACTCAGTTCTTAACTTAAAATTATCTCTGAAAAATTTATCTTTTAAATTATCTGTTGCACATTTGCTATATCCATCGCATAATTCTTTCGCAGTAATTTCTTTAAATTTAATCATAAATCCGGTTCCTCCATATTTTTTATTTCTTACTTTTGGTTCGTTTGCGGGCTGCTCGCTGAGTTTTAACAAAATCGTAGTCGCGCCAGCCGCCGTCTATCTTAGACCAGCAAATCCAGCTATATTTAATATCTGGGTATTTATACCAGAACATTTTCCTTTTTATTTTAGATACAGAATCAGGAAATCCCTTTATATCTACAACCTCAGATGTTCCGTCTGCATATACAACAAAAAAGTCTGCGACATAATTAATTGCTCGAACAGTTTTCCCTTCATGCTTAAACTTTGGTTGAAGCTCATATGTCTTTTGCAGCTCATAATGAGTAATTTCTTTTGATTCAAACGCAGGAAGAATAACTTCTTCGTAATATCTTTTTTCAACCACTGAATCAAACGTTATATCATTACACGTCCTTATAGCGGTATTTTTATCTACATTGTATTTTGTTCGGCTCAATATCTAAGTCCCTCCACGACACTCGCAATTTTTTTCGCTGCATCTATTAATTCCATTTTTTTTTCGAAACCAGAAAGTGAAAAACGAACGCAACTTGATGGATTTTTTTCTTTTATTGCAAGAAGAGTAGGAGATAGTGAAGAAGAATAATTATTGCAAGCAGAGCCAGCAGAGCATTGAATGTCATACTTGTCGTCAAGAATACTAACAACGTTTCCAGAATCAACTCCGGGAAAGCAAACATTAAGATTACATGGAAGTCTATATTCTGAACTGCCTACAAGATAAAAATTATTTAATCGCTTTTCTAATTCGCTATATAATATACTTCTGTTTTTTGAATTGATTTTTTTATAAAAATTCGGATATAATTCAGCAGATACGCCGAGAGAACCAATCCCTAAGACATTCTGAGTTCCAGAAAAATAATCATCAGAGCCATAAATGAGAGGAGAGAGTGGAACATCACTTTTCTTAAATAAAACGCCACATCCTTTTAGAGCTCCAAGTTTATGAGCTGAAAATCCAGCCATATCAATATTAAGTTTTTGCACATCTAATGGAATATATGGAATGCTACCCGTGCAGTCAACATATAAATATGCATTATATCTATGTACTACTTCACTGATGAGAGATATATTTTGTACGGTTCCAATTTCGGAATTTCCAAGATCTACAACAACGAGAGTATTATATAATATGTTATCTTCTAGTAATCTTTCTAAATCGCTAACAATTATGCGCCCTGTACCATCTACGTTTAGTGACTTGGAAACAAACATACGTTTTGATACTTCTATAATTGATTTGTGGCAAGTAGGCGAGTATAATATTTTAGAATGTTGCATTGCTTCTGAAAAACCCTTTATGGCTAAAGTATTGCTCGCAGAACCGCCGCTCGTAAAAATAATATTTTCAGCATTTGTGTTTATAAGATTTGCAACTTTCTCCGCAGAATAATCAATAATATCTTTTGCTCTGTCGCCGATTTTATGGCTCGAATTTGGGTTTCCAAAAGTGTCAAGATTATTTATTATAAAGTCTTTTACTTCCGGCAAAAGGGGAGTAGTAGAAGCGTTATCTAAATATAATCCCATCTAATCCACCATCTCTTTAATTAAGTTATATGTTATTTCGACAGGAACAACAACAAGTTCAACATCTGAATCTCCGGTGTCAGCTATGTAGTAAGAGATCATTTTATTTGCAAGTTTTTTTCTTAGAAACTTAGTAGCTCCCTCGATGTCTTCTACAAAACAATATCTTCCAAAGTGAAGGGATTTTAAATAGCGAGTAGGAGATGAGAGAGTAGCAATAACATATTTTCTAATTTGTTTCTCCAATATTTTCATTACGTCTATCCATCCATTTTCTGTATAAATCAAAAGTTTCTTTTTTATCAAAAACGAATACAACAATATCGTCACCAGTTTTAAAGTCTTTACTTGGATATACGTCTAGCAAAGTTGCTGAATTTTCCATATAGAATCCTGCCTGTTTAATATTCAGAATTCTAATGCTGTCGGCTGGAATATAAGTAATTCCTGTCCGGTCGCTTTGCATAGTTTCTTTCATTCAATCCTTTTCCTTCCTTATTATATATATGTAAAATTCTATTATTTTCAAATCCAAAAAATGGGGAACAACGCATCGAATAGTGACGTTATACCCCTATATATAATCACTATTCAATCGTTTTATCAGAAAGTTCTTTTCTTGCTTGAGAAGCTTTCTTTACTCGTGGCTTTGGAGCCGCTGTTTCCATTATTTTGTCAATAATATTGGCAATGGATTCTTTGAAATTTCTTTTATTAGATAAGTCGCAGTTTTTTAATATTTTAGCTGCATCTGAAGCGGTGATTTCGCCATGATTAAAGTCATTTACCGCATAGAAAATTTTGCGGCAGTTTTCATCATGGAAATTTCTGAGCCAAGATGGTTTACCTGCATCTTCGGCACATCTATTACAATACCTGTAATTAGTCCCGCAACAAATACAAGTTCTATTTAAGCGTTTGCTCATATTTCACCTCATAAAATAAGAGGGGAGACAATCTCCCCTTTTGCTAATAATTATTCGTCTTCCTCGTCGTCGGCTGCCATGAAAATCTGATATAATACCTTATCTTCAGAACAGTAGTCAACCTGCATATCTCCTGTGTAATCAAGAGTTGCATCAGTTGTAGTAGAAATTGATACTTCTGGAGATACCTGGAAGGAAGGAATAACGATGTATCCAGCTCTTAATGTATCTGCAGTACATGGGTCAACAAACAGAGCTTTGATAGTAAGTTTAACTGTCTTAGGGAATTTGTCTGCTTCATTCTGAATAGCAATTCCGTCTTCAACATCTCTGTCGTATTTTACAACATACATTGTTTCTCCGTCAGCAGTTGGAGGTGTAAGGACTCCGCTGTCGGTAGCAATAGTAAAGTCTGTTGCATTAGCAGCTTCACCTTTCTTGAAGGATGTTCCCATTGTTCCATTAGGAGAATAAGCATTTACAGTTACGCTCTCAGGGTCATATCCCTTTGCAAGTGTAATAGTGGAACCAGCTTTAACTGTCTCAATTTTCGGCATAGGAATCTTATTTGTTCCAGAGGCAACCTTCTTTGCAGAACCAGAACCAGCAGCCATAATATCTACGTTTAACATAGAGTTTGTTGCAGTAAATGTACCAGTCTTACCTTTCCAGAATCTCTTAACGAGAGTACCAGTTTTATCTACAGCGTCTGTACTTTCTGCAGATGTTTCGATTGTAGCTTCCTGAAGCTGAGTAAGAGTATATAACGGATTTCCGCTAAAGTCTTCAGCCATTGCGATTTGAAGTCTATCAATAATAATATCGCCTAATTTAAAAGCCATAATTTTCACTCCTTTGTGTTTTTTTGTGTAAAATAAAAAAGACTAAGAGGATTCCGATAAATCTCTTAGCCAATTAAGTTCTTTAGATAAATTCATTTTTGATGTGTCTAACATTCCAGAGTAAACTCCAGACATTAAAGCGGTAACATTTTCGTATAATTGTAGGCGCTGAACGCTATCCATAAATTCTACAATTCCAACGTCGATAAGCTCCTTTTTCTTATATTTGAATCCCGGATGATTGACCATAGAAGAAATGAGAGGAAGAAGGATAGAGTGTTCTAATTCGCCTTTCTTTTTTGCAAATTCCAAATTCATGCGATCTTCTTCGATGATTGCTTCTTTTGTAGCTCTTCCTTTGGCTCTTTCAGTTTTAGGATGCTGATTTAACATAGTACGAATATACTCTGCAATAACATGATAAGTTTCTTCGTCTATTACCGGAACATCTGATATAATCTCGCCAAATTCGTCCTCTTCAACATAATCGAGCGAAATTTTGTTTGTATCAGTATGTTTCATTGGTGTTAGTTTAGAAAAATCAAAATCCCCGAACACAAGAGGAAGTGCTTGAAAATCCATATTAGGATGAAGAATTATGAATAATTCAAATTCACTGACTTTATTCCAGTCAAGCCCATCGTCCCAAAGCTTGAGTCGCATAGATGTTGGGTTACATGTGAAAGGGTAGAGAGATGCATAGAACCTTAAATCACCCAATTCCATAATTTCTCCGATTGTTGGCTGATAGATTGTAATAAAATCATTCACTTTATATGGAATCTGATAATACATCTGCAGCTCATCAAACTGTATTTTCCCAGACATATAATCACCTACTTAACTACATCCACATAGCCAGTGAGACCATTTTTAGTGCGAACTCGGCTGTTCGGAAGTGTTGCTTCAAAAATAATCTTTCGTGTCGCATAATTAGTATCGGTAGTAGATTCTCTGTCGCTTACGACTTTGCATTGCGTGCTAAAAACATTACTCCAAGCAAATTTCTCTAGTAATATTGCACCGATTAAGTCATGGCGAGGTTCTCCGATGTCGGGAACAATATTGTCACGACAATCGCAATAAATAGTAAATGTCACTTGCATTTGTTTTTCTACAGTATTATAAAGAGGAATCTCTTTAAAAGATGTCTGATAGCACAAGAAATTTTTAACTTCTGGCTGCGCTTCTGGGAAGAAGAGGTAGTTTCTTATGTTATCTCCGAAATATTTGTCCCATTCACCATCTTCATTTAAAAGACCATCCTGAGAAAACAACTCATTTTCATAGTCTTTATTATGCAGTAAATACAATATTTCCGGACATTTTAGAAGCTCCTTTTTTATTTTTCGCTTGAATCGAACATTATCGTTATCAGGAGTTTCCGTATACGAAATAAACTTATCTAAAAGCTGTCGCTTGGTTTTAAATTCATAACTCATAGAATCCTCCTTTATACTGCTGAAATTTCAAGCTGTATTTCTCCAGAAACGTCTTCTCCTGTAGAACATCTTACTACCAGCACTTTTGTTAAATATTTTTTTGCGTTGCCGATTTTTATTCGGATTTCATTTGGATTTTCCTGCTTTTTCCACGAGATTAGCTCATTAGACGTAAAATCCTCTCCGTCAATTGAACAAGTCCACGATGCGGGAGTGATAGAATCAAGATATCCTGACGTAATGTCATTGCCGTCTGAATCATAGAAATTTGCCATAATGAGTTTATAACTACCTTCGCATTTAATAACATTTGAACTGGATGATAACACGCAAGAATTATTTATGTTACTATTCTCTGGTTCTACGCTTGAAGAGTAGTAGTCAGCGTACATCTCGCCTGTTTGGAAGTTTACATAATCCGTACTTTTATTGAAGAAATCTTGAGATAATGTTACCTTTTGAATTCCAATCGGTTCAGCATTCTCAATTTTACTGATTTGCCAGACCGTCGGATGTTTTGTAAGCGCACCAACGATAAGGCGCTGATTCTTGCCATTATTCGAATAGTAAAAGTATTCCGTTAGAGGATTTAGTGGTAGCCAAATTTTCGACTGATTCTCTGTGGAAGTAAACACGTTGTCAGTCCACAGGCCGCTGTTGTAAGAGCTTTGAGTCCTTTTTACGCACCACATTGTTCGCTTAATCCGTTTATTCCCGTCAATTTCAATCCAAAACAACTTGTAATTGCATGGAAGGACGAAATATTTTACGAACTGATTTCCTCTTTCTGAATTTACAATCAACCACTTTTCATAAACGCCGCGATCATTCGGAATGTCAATAAACATACCGATAGGAAAGCGGGAATGATAGTGGTCTGCATAATCTCTTTGATAATAATACAGCTCATCGCCCTCCTCAAACTCGACTGACTGACTCGGCTTGAAAATTATGTGAAAATCCACATCATCTTTTGACAAAGAACCGTAGCTATTAATAATGAATTTAATATCTATTTTTGTTTTAGTTGAATTCTCATCATAAGTCATGTGGTTTACACAGTCTGGCTGGTCATCATGGTAGTAGTCATATATATATGCCGTTTTTGATTGGATGTCATTATCCCAAGTTGCTTCCATTGCAATATCTGAATGATACTTTTTTGCTTGTCCACTGGTTTGACCTTGGGAGGATAATAGACGCTTATATGCTTCAAGACTTGGCATCTTCACGCACCTCCCCAAACATTTGAGTTAAATATCCGTGCGCGTCAAAAATAAGCTTTCTAAATTTAGAGTAGTCGAAATCAGAATCCAAGCATTCTTCCAGTGCAGCCTGCAGAGTACTCATAAATAAGACCATACCCGGAGGTTCTCCGAGGAGAGAGTTTAATCCGCCATATCTCATAAGAATATTCTTAAAATAACTAAGAAAATCTTCATCCGAGTTGAAATTTTTCGGAACTATATTTTTATCTTTGTAAATTAAAAGCCTGTGAATTTCGGAATGCATATTTTTTGCTTGATAAGATATTTGTTCATCTGAAAAGTTTCCATATAGATATTTCATGGCATCACTCTTTACTTAGATATGAATTGTACATATATCCATAATCACGAATCATCTTTTTTTGCTCGGTTTTCATTGATTCTAAGCGTTGGATAGAGTACTTGTGGTTATCCAAAAGCTTCTTTTCTTCCTTTCCGCCAATCATTGGAGCGGTATTAAGAATAGAATCTACTTGGGGTTGAAGCCACTGAATTGCCATAGTTAATGATAGTAAGGAAGTGATAAAATAAGAATCTGATGCGTCATCTACTGGATATAATAACTCAAAGCTAATAATCTTTTTTACATTATCGGCAGTAAAAGATGAGAACATTTTTCTAAAACGAGGGTTCGAGACTGATTCCATTAGCCATTCTTGACACATCAATTCTAGTAAATCTTCATCCATAGACAACATTTTAAAATCTGTAATTTTCAGACGAAATCGAGAATAAATATCTTCGTATGGAATGACTACCATCGAGTCACCCACTTTAGTTTGTTAATTTAAGTAGCATTTCAGTACCAAAAATATCGTCAAGAATTTTGATTTTCTTAATACTATCTAAACTTCCATCATCTACCATACTAGAAACAACTGTTTTAAAAGAATTGATTGCCCATTCAGGAAGGGCTTTAATTGTTCTTTCCATCTGAGATGGAGATAAGGATAAAATGCTCTTAAGTTCATTAATTGAATAAATTCCTGCGTAGATGTCTCTTAAAAATGGGTGTAAAGCTAAGAAATCTTCGTCATCAACCACGATATATGGCTCTGTAACTGTTGCCTTTCTTGCTTTAACGGCATAATCCAAATCTCTGAATTCTACTCCAATAACATCATCTGAATCTGCCCACGTATATAAGTTATGGCTCTTGTATCCGACCATAAATAATTCTCCGGGCGTTACAGATACGCAAGAAACTAATTCTTCGGGTTCAAATTTTCTTTTTTCTTTTGTAACTTCTACTGTAGCCACAGTTTCTTTTGGAACTGCGGGAGCAGCAGGAGTTTTCTTTGTAGTTTTAATCGCTCTTGTAGTAGCCAATCCGTTTTCCTCCTAAAAATAGCAGGAGAGTAAAAAGAGTACTCACCCGCTAAGAAATTATTTTTATTCAGTGATTTTCCATACTCCGAAATAGCGTGGGAGAATAGTACTTACGCCCATTTCTCTCTGTACTTCGTATGTCTGGAAGTCATCTGCTAAGTCACCTTTATTCTGTCCATCTTCTGTAATTTCAGTTTCGCCTTTGTCTACAAACTTAACGAATTTTTCCTGATTCTTTGCAAAGATAAGCAACATTTTATTGTCGATTAACTTCTTTGTAACGTCGTTGCGAGCAAATCTCTGAGGAATTTCGATTAAGTCTGTTACTTCATATGTACCAAGATGTCCAAGAGATGCAACAGCTTCTTTCTGTGAATTCGATCTCCAGTCGATATCAGCTAAAGCGTTCATCTTCTTAAGAGCCATTTTTGTTCCCATAATGACAATCTCTGCTTCGTTTGCGGTAGCAACGTCTTCGAGGAGTGTGTCGAATTTCTCTTTTGTCTCTGAACTCAGAGGGCCAGACTTAACAAACTGAGAATTATTCGGGAGTTTGCTGGATGCATTATATACTTCTTCATAGCAAGTTGTCTGAATCATGGATGCAAATGCTTCAGCAATCTTATCTGTGAGTTCTGTAAAGTTGACTCTTCCAAGAAGGATTAAATCAATATCTTTACCTACTTTCATTCCGTAAGTAGAAGTGTGAACTTTGAAGGATTCACCTTCTCCGAGGTTTTGCATTGTAAGGTCATGATGGTCGCCTGAAATTTTTGCAACTGCAAGCGTAATATCATCCTGCGTCCAGAACTCTTCATCATCTCCAAGAGCAACATTTCTCTGTTCAACGAACTCATTGAACCATTCGGAATCCTTGAAGGCAGTAGATACTTTGAAATCTACATCTTCTTCGATTACCTCGAATACCTCATTTAAATGGGATTTAAGAGCTCTCTTACGCTTTTTCTTAGACTTTAAGTCAGTTTCGTCAAGTTCGCAGATTTCCATAAGAACTTTGCGGACAGCCTTATTAGCTTCATCTTTTGAGATTGCTCTTTCAACGCCGTCGTCTCCGTACTCGAAAATTTCATTTCCATGATTTAAGTCATAGCAGAGTTTTCTAAAAACTTTATATTTTTCTTCGTCAGAAAATACATTTCTTAAATGTTGTGTACTAAATTTTAACATATTTATTTTCCCCTCCCTTCTATTCGGCAACAACTAACTTACCGTCAGTAATAGTTGTGATTTTGCCGCCTTTTTTTGGTGTTCCGCTAAAGCCTTCATCTGACAGTGAAAATCTGTCTAAAGAATGTAAAACATATCCTCTAACTGGGCCATCTTTTGGGTCATTATAAAAGTTAGAGATTTGTGTTAATGCTCTTGGGCTTTCGTAATCAATTAATGGTTTCTGATAGATTAAAGCGGTACGTTCTTCTGCTTTGTTTACAACAACCAGCCAAGTACCGTCAGCGTTTTTATCGAAGATGTAAGCATCGATAGTGCTAGCCTCTTCAACTTTGTACGCATCTAAAGTTTCCATTTCGCCTACTTTGACAATTCGTCCATTATCTGTGTCCTGTGTAATATTTAAGCTGACCATATGTTCTCCATACTTACTCGCGAGTAAATTACCAGGATTGCACACAGTATGCTTGTCTACAGCAAATTTAATAGCCATGTGGTTCCTCCTTTATTTTTTGCAATAAAAAAGAGTGCTTTCCGGCACTCAATTACTTTGTCAGATATTAGTCGAAAAGATTTCCATATCTTTTCTTTTTTGGCTTAGAAGCATTCCCAAACTTGGTGAGCTTCTTACATTTGGCTTCGCCGTTTTCAGCGAATGTCGCCTTATTAATAGCATATTTGCCTAAAATGGCATTAGCTTCTTTTGTTAGATTCTCTAATGAATAATTATCCATATCCTCAAAAAGTTTCGCAAAATCTTCATTTGCGAAATTACCTTCAGAATCTTTTTCGGCAATAACTTCATAATTTTCACTCATGAGAATGCTTTCTCTTTCTGCATGAAGAACTTTATTTTCTGTGTTCTGCTTAAATTCAACAAGAGCCGCATAATTCTTACGCATTTCATTTAATTCAGCATATTCACTGTCTGTTAAGAGTTCTCTATGAAGTGAATATCTGTCTCCTGTAAAAGAAACATTGTCTTCATCTTTAGAATACTTCTGACCGTAGATTTTCCCGTTATACCAACCTTCGTATGTGAAATGATCGTCATATACATCATTGATGTAGTAGTATTCATTGTCGGCATCTTCATACGCGGATAATAAATTATATAAAGCATAGCGAATATCACTATGAGAAAGCTCGAAAGACTTTGTAAATGTCTGTTCTTTACTGGAAGGATTTTTCTCAGAGAATACTTCTGCAAATTTTGCTTCAAGTTCTTCGTCAGTTAAACCATCATACTCAAACGTGATGTCTTCAACAGTTTTTCCGTATTTTTCTAGTAATTTTTCAAACATATTCTTAATATTTCCTCCTTCCTTTGAATTTTTATTATCAAAATGAGAGAGAAGAGTATCTAACTTCTCCTGCATTTCAGATATCTGCTCTGAATAATTAGAAAATAAGCTATTATTCTTTTCTTCAAAATCCGATAACCTAATATTTGCTCCCTGCATACCCGGATTTACTGGTTGTCCACTGGGAGTTTTCCCTAAAATAGTTACTCCAGAAAAGAAGAAATCTTCAATTTCGAGATATTTTTCTTTTGCGTTATAACTTAATTCATTAATAGAAAGCTCAACAGATACAGCACATTCTTGCTCTCTCTGCAGGATTTCTGCTGCTTTCGAATATTCTTCGAATATATAGCCATCAACTTCGACATAATTTTTGCCTTTTTCCTCGTCATATACGATTTTTGCATTACAAGATTCTGGAATAATTCCGATTGGAAATTCGTCATATACGACATCTCCATTTTCATCTTCATGCATGTTATGACCGTAAAATTCAGGCTGTCCATCTACTTCGTGTATGTATGCAAGAATGGGGCGATTTTTAAAAGTGGAAAGAGATTTCTCCATATTTTCATCGCTTATAAAAGAACCATTATCATTAAGGTTTGTGTGGCATGATTGTAAGTGAACGGAGAGTAAACCCGCTTTCTCATTAGAATCATCGTCAAAACATAGACTTCCTCGCACTTGAACAACGAGTGGATATCCCCTTTTTTTTGAACTAAAATGAGTAGAACGCTTGTATTTGCTGAAATAAAATTCATATAAATCTTCAATAAATAGTAATTTTTTCATCCAATCCTCCTTTCGATTTATTTTTTATCTCCAAAAGAGGAGAAGACTAAATGCATAGCATGTTGCTGCATTTAATCTTTGTTCTATCAATAACATCGTCGTTGAATTTTAACTTTTCGATGTCATTTATAAATGTATATTTCCCATCGCTGGATAGGACTTCGCAAAATCCAATTGCTCTGAGCTGTTCCGCGGTGTCTGTAAAGGATGTTTTAATAAAATTTGGCATTTATACCTCCATTAATTAGAGTTATCTCTTTTATCTCGGCTCGCTTCACCATCGTCTGTTAAGTCGGAATCGTCTTTTGCCTGTCCGCCACCAGAAGAATCGGAAGTAGTAGTATAAGAAGACTGCAAAGGTCTAAAGATATCGGATAATCCCAAACATTCTTCTTCCAAAAAATTAAGAGCTAAAGTATCCATTTCAGAGAATCCATTCAAGTTATTTACCATCAATTTAGTTGGAAGTCCGTATTGAGCAGATTCCATCATAGTCTTTTTGTATTCTTCTTTCGTAAAAGTGGAAATTTCAAAGAATTTTACTCTGCATGGATTGGAGCAATAATATTTAAGAAGTCTATTTACGATTCTTTCAATTTGTGGAATAAGAGAAGAAAGGGCGAATTCGGAGTCTACTTTCATTGAGCCAGTGAATGCAGTAGTACCAGAAACAGTCGAAGAATTTAAAACTTGAGCGCCTCCAGCAGTATTCAAAATTTCACTTGTTGCTTTTTCAACTTTTGTTACGTCTGTAGAAGCGTCATTTGGGAAACTAATTTCTTTCAACTTTCCCGGGACAATGGCGGCAGAAACATAATCTGGAAGGGCTTCATTTAACATACGATCGAAATATTCAATCATGATTTGCGGATTTACTTTCCAATCGTCCGGCTCGTTTGTTCCGTTAAGCGTTTCCATTTCGAGCCAAATAAGCTTATAAATATTTGCGGCTTCTTGAACAGCCTGATATTCTGCTAAATCTAGCAAATTAATAATATCTATGAACATAGGAGCAAACGGAGGAACAACAGTTTCCCAGTCTTCAGCTCTAAATTTTATACAAACGCCATATTCTTCTGGTACCGTCTGCCATTTTTCTCCCGTACTTTCATATTCGTTGTTCATAGATTGCCAAGGTTCTCCCCAATACTCTAAGAATTCTTTATTTCTTCTAAAGTAGCTCATGTCATAAGCAAAACCATATGAACCGTCACTGTATTCTCCTTGAATTTTTGCATAATCAGGGTCGAGCGGGAGCAGAAATAATCCTTCTCCTTCGGTATAATAAGCGCAGTAATAAGCCGCATCTTCTCTTAGAGCAACAACAGCCGCCTTAAAAAATTCATACTGAATATTCATCTCATCTAATTTTTTCGATGTTTCTTCAAAAGACTGTAAAACAGCGTCTTTATCATTGTCTTCGGTCAGACTGTAGTTTGGGATAACGCTACGAATAGATAAATCGAGTTGTCCGGCATAATACTTCACGAGCCGGTAATAGACTTCGCTTCTATAAAATAAGAAACGAGATAGATTTCTAAGATTGCTTTCATTGCTTGAGATATTTTTTAGATATGATTTAACAGTCTCCTTACTATAATTACTTATTGTTCTGTAAGAAGAAGACTTTGTGATATCTCTAAGATTTTTTAACGCATTATTCGTGTCTTCATATTTTTCAATCTGTTTTTTATGCTCTTCATACCAATTACGCATTTCACTAGCGCTTGGTTGAGCAGCAGGTGCGTTGTCCACCTTATTTTGTGGCATCGCCACACCTCCTTAAAATGAAGAAATTTCTTTTCCTCTTCGAATTGTAAGTTGCCCTACGAGATTCTTTTTTGGAACTTTTTTTCTTTGAGTGATTGCTTTACGGCGTTCTTCCATTAATCCGTAGCCTGCCATCGCACAAACGTAGGCTCTATCGTCATGCATTTTATTCGCTTTCTCAGGAGCTAACTCAAATGAATCCTTATAAGAATCACGTTTTTTTCTAACCATATTGACAAGCTCTTCCTTCAAAGCATCAATATTTGCCAAAGCGATTTCATCCATCCAATCCAGCTTAATCATCTTTGTTTTTACCGATTGAATTTCTTTAATCTTTTCACTTAATTGACGTTCGAATTCGTTTTCGTCTAGCTTTTTCTTTTTTAATTCCTTAGATATTTTTTCTTTTTGCTTCCGAAGCATCTCTTCGTCTATATCAAATACTGTGAGATACTTTTTATTATCATATTGTGATGTAAAACTGATTTTATCTTGATTCAGTAGTTCAATCATTGCTTCAAACATCTCAGATTTATACTTAGCAGGAGACATAAGACGGATTTTATCTACGGCATTAGGGAATTTTTTCACGTATTCAGCAGAATATTCTTTGTCTATTAAGCCACGATGAACAATTCCAAATTTATCTGTCCAGTCTGGCATAAGATAGTCCGCAATATTTACACCACCACCGCCAGAACCTGCATCAATATATACGGCCAAGATATTCCCATAAGCATCTGCTCCGCCATTATAATCAAGAATGACTTTCTTTAAATATTCAATCTGATCTGGTGTCTGCATCGGGGATTTTATCTTTTTCCCGACATCTACAAGATTAATGCAATTAACAATTCTCATTCTTTTATCGATAGTTCCGTTTACCTGCACAAAGTCGTATACCTCACATACAAGAATTACAGAATTATCTCGTGAACGAGCAGGGTCATATGCAATAATGAATTTTTTGTCGCCAGTATCATTGTATAGAAGTGGTTTACGGGTCTCTTCATTTCGAGTAATAACTCCTCGCCGAACGATTGCATTAACTCCAGCATCTGTAGTAAACTCGCAATAATATTCTCTACGAGCTTTTTCGGGATTGGTTCTCATTGCTGCTTCGATAGTGGAGCGAGAGTAGAGAGGAGCGATAACTTTACCTCGTTTTGTTGGCTTCAAAACAATCTCGCAATCAATTTGAGCAACAAAATAATCGGTGTCGCCCATAATCATTCTCTTAGAGAAGTCTCTGTATAACCTATAAAATTCAGTATCCACGCTTGAAGCGGAACTAATATAAAAGAGCTGATTAGGAATAGGAGAGGGGATAGAACGAAGTCGATTTATGTCTATCGAATTTCCATCTCTGTCTTTTCCGGTAGCAAACCCTTTATTAACAATGACAAAAGCAGCATATGTATGCATCATATCTGCGTCTAAGAATCCACACTCATCAAAAACAACTAAGTTGCCTCTTGCGCCGCGCTTCTTGTCAACGTTACTATTAAGTGTTTTCGTCATTGAACCATTGTAGAGAGAGTACGAGAACCCATCAGATGAATGACTGAATCCGTCTCCGGCGGCATTTTTAACTTCGACCTCATCTTTAAAAATATAGCCAGTAGAACCCATCATGCTATCAATATTATCGTTCGCAAGTTTTTCAAGAGTCGTAAAAGTCTGTTCAGCCTGACTACCAGAACCACTAGCAATATAGCTCCAGTAATTTGAAAACAGCATATCTTTTGCCATAATGATAATATCTGTAATTGTAGATTTACCAAATCCACGACTACATACCAGTAACACATTTGGACATACCCAAGCCCTTTGAACGATATATGCTTGCGCGTCAAGCAGTTCGATATTGAACCAGTCATCAATAAACCGAACAGGATTTGCTTGATAATATCTTTGGATTTCGGCAAGAGCAATGAGAGATTCGATTTTTCTAGTAGACATGGCGTATATTCCCGGACGAACGTAGATAGTATTATTGTCTGCTTCGCCGAATATATTTTTTAAATATTTTTCATTTAAAGTCTTTTTGTCGGAAATTTTAATATTATAATCTTCGATATTTACTTTTGAATAAATTTCATTGATTGTTTTCTCAGCTTTCGGATTGATTGTCATTTGAGACAGCCTCCTCATTTTCGCCAGAGAAACAAGAATATAGTTTATCTAAGTCAACAAGATTATCTTCTTCTAACAAATCATGTTCTCTTAATAAATCCTTTAAATCAATATTCTCTCTAAGCAAAATTCGCGATATTTCTTCGTATTGCCGACAATTTTCTTGAGTTTTTCTAAGCAACACTCGCTGTTCGGCAACAATATCAGACCATTCAGACTCATCAAGATTAAGCTGCTTCATAATAGATGCGTCGCTCATCTCCATAACCTGTTGCATACCCCGACAAGTCCAAACATCAAACCCATTTACTTCGCTTTCTCGAAGATTCAGGTTTTTCATTTTCTTTGTTTTGCCAGTCCAAGTATTTTCGCCTTTTTTTGCATTTTTATTATTTTTCAATGAGATGCAGCTTTCTGCCGCTAAATTTGTGATATTTCTAGTAATGTCACCTTTACTGGATTCCAGTGATTTTATACTCGCAGAATTATCCTTTATTCTTAGCGGGTCTATCATCATTTTCGTTACTGCATCGTCGATTTTAGACTGGTGTAAGAAGCTTCTAACGATAGACACGCAAGAAGCAATTCGCATCATGTCGTCATTTCCTTCTCCGTCAGCATCTAACATTCCAAGAAGTTGAGAGTATAAGAGTGGTTGGTCTTTTACAGATTCTTGCTCAAAAGGGTCGTAGTCTAATAATCGGATAACATCTTCTTTGTTTTTCTGAAAACTATCATACACATCTAATCCCTCTTTAGAAGCAATCATTTCTTGCTCGTCAATTTCCTTTTCTGGAGAAGAATCCGGTATTTGAAATATGTCAGAATCTTTAAATCTGTACGTCCGATATTGCGGCATTTGAATATTCTTCATGTAACAACCGTAAAATGTTTTCGGTGTCTGTCCAGAAAATTCATTTTTTGATTCTTCAATACTGGAATTGTATAGTGATTCGAAAAATGGTTTATCTACATATCTTAACGCTTCAATTAGGGACTCTTTTGTTGGAGAATGCTCAATCCCTTTATCGTCTGTTCGCATGGCAATTTTTCTTGCACAGTCGATGCAAATAGGAGAGACTTTTCCTTTACTCCGAGGATCATAATTTTCGTAAAAATATATTCTCGACCTGTGTTTGTCACACATATGGCAATAGGCACTATTTTTAATACGTTCTAATTCAGCTTTTAATTTTTCATTTTCGGCACGAACTTCCGCAACAGGAGGATTCTTTCCTTTGCCTCGAGTTTTTGTTTGTGTAGTTGCCAGAAGAATCACATCCTTTCTCGTAAAAAAGCCAAAAAATGCCCTCAACCATCACGAAGATAGCCAAGGGCTAGTGATAGTGGTCTATAAGGCAAGAGGGCGCTCATGTGCCTTTGCCTGAATGCAAACATTCTGTATTTCTATAAATCACTATCAATTAAATACTGGCCGCCAGGGATTCGAACCCTGAATTCACGGAGTCAAATTCCGTTGCGTTTCCGTTTCGCCAACAGCCAATAAAGAGCGGCTTCCGCTCTATAAAATTCAATATAATCTAAGATTAACTAAAGTTTTCCCAGATTAATCTGTAAACAGAAGGAGCAGTGTTATCCGGCTGCTTTTCTGCTTTCTTATATTCTTTAGGGATAATGTTGAACGCGAAAGAATCTTTATTTACAAGATTTTCAATTTCGTCAAAACATTCTCCGTGAACATATACCGGAATAGTACAACCTCTAAAATTAAGGCGCATATTATTCGGCTTATACATTTTTTCGCAGTAAATTCCTTTTTCTGTCACCATAATGGCATATTCTTTAAGATAGCCAGATACTTCGGGAGCAGATAAATCAATGTGTCTGAATTTTTGACTGCGTTTTGCTAATTCTTCGAGAAGCCCAGTGGCCACTGCGTAATTGCATACAGCAACTCCGCAATAACGATTTTTGTCGCCACTAGATACAGATGCCTGAATAAGCTTTTCAGCGAAATCTGACATAGAATCAAAATCTATAAATCTCATAAATCCTCCATTATTCGGCGATAGCGTCTTTAAAAGCCTTAGATGCTTTAAACTTCACATAAAGCTTTGCAGGAATATCAATCTTTTCGCCAGTCTGAGGATTTCTTCCTTCTCGTCCAGCTCTTTCTCTTACTTCTAATGAACCAAGTCCCGGAAGATTAATCTTTTCTCCTTTGCCGCCAGCTACAAGACACTCTGTAATTGTCTCAGAAATAGCATCTAAGATAATTGCTGTATCTTTCTTTGTTAATCCGTCAACTTTTTTTACGATTGCTGTAATAAATTCATTTTTTCTTACCATAATAATTTTCTCCTTTTTAAATCCTTTTTTGTTTGTATAAAATAAGAGGGAGATATTTCCCTCAAATTATCTAATCTAATTTAATTGTGTATTCGCAGGTTTTTCCTTTTCCATTTTCGAAAACGAATAACGATGCGCCTGCATTAGAAACTCTATTTAGAGATGCGCCATACGGGTCTCCACCCATAATAGAACGACATGCGATTACTTCAGAATTTTTTCCGACTTCTTCCGCCTTGAAATGATGTACATGTCCGCAGATAACATAGTCTACCTGCTGATTATATAGTCTTTCAAAATCATTTACAGAACTTGCGAAATTCTTCATTTCTCCGTGATTGCCGAGAGTATATGAGCCGCAAAAATTATCAAATGTAAAACCAGTCGGATTTTCTGAAATTGTGATTCTGTCAACATCTTTAAGGCGTTCTTTTAAAAACGCCAAAACGACTTTAGACATATTTTCCTCTGGAAACGCGTTTTTCTTTGCATTACAGATTCTTAACTGGCAGTGATTCGAGTCTTTTACCATCTGAAAAGATATTTCTACATATTTGCTAAGTTCGAGTAGCCAGCTTGCCAAGAAATTTGCATAACGAAGAGAAGAGTCAATAATTCCATATCTAAGCTTCATTAGCTGAGATGTAAGTCTTAAAATTCCTTCAATTCCATCTCCGAGTTCCCATACGTTCAGATGAGAGATGTCTTCCTTTCTGATGATAGAAATAACTTCATCAAGAAGTTTCCACATTCTATTTTCAAATATCTCTGGACTATATGCGTTTATGTTGTTGCCCAATAAATCTGGCAATGTAAACTCTACTCCATAATGTGCGTCAGCAATACATAAAAGATATTCCTTCTCTTGTGAAAGATTATGAGGAATAAATATAGGACGCGGGCGTGAAATAGAGGGAAGAGTCTTCATAGCGTTGCAGATACTTTCTAAAATCATCTCATCTCGAGCATCTTCTCTAATCCAGCGATTATACTCGATTTTTTCTGTCTGCAATTTTTTTCGTTCTTTTTCTAATTCGAGTTTCTTGTCTTTTAATTCTTTATCTTTGTCGGAATTGTCGAAAACACCAGCATCAAAAAACTTTTTTGTTGTTCGATAATCTTTTCGCCATGCGCTGCTGCCCTTATAGTCGATTTCATCATCAATGAATTTTTCATTCATCAATTTTGAAATCTCGTTCCAGCCGAGCGCGAGTTCGCCAGAATCCTTTGCCTGTCCAATTCTCCAAAGATATTTTTCGGCATTTTCGCCGGGAAGCACATGTAAATCTACCATAGTGCCTCCTAATCTTCTAAATCACGCTCTTCTTTTGACGTGAGAGTGAGAGAGAAGTCTTGGCCTCTAAACGGCTTGAAAACATCTGAAATCGGAACTTCATAATCAACATCGTCTTCTACAAAGCTGATTTTTGTTCCATCCTCAGAAATAGTACCTTTCTTAATTTTAATTGTATCTGTAATGGTTCTAACTTTTGTATAAATTTTTGCCATTAAAAAATCTCCTCCAGTGTACAAGTATCTGCAAAGATATCTGTAAAATTATCAATAATTTTGTCTACAACTTTATATTTTTCAAGTTCTTCAATTGTAAGAAACCAGTCTTTATTTGCATTCCTATTAAAAACTTTTTCTTGAATCTCTGTTCTTGCAAGGATAAATTCCTTCATATCGTTCAACTGACGTTTATAATTCTTCTGTGCCTGCTCAATCTGGTCTGGTGTTCCGGAGATAGACGCTTGTCCTTTATGTACCATTAAGTTTGAATGTTTGAACGCATATCTCTTATGTCCTGCCAGAAAAATCATAAAACCTGCAGACATAGCAACACCCATTGCGACAGTAACAATAGGAATTCTACTGCTACAGATAATATCTATAAGGGTATGACACTGGTCTAAATCTCCTCCATAAGAGTGAATAAAAAGATAAATAGGCTTTAGGTTTTTATCTGGGATGTTTTTTTCTTTTACATTCATCTGAATAATGATTTTTGATAATTCTACGGCGTTATAAATTTCATCTAATTCCCAATCAATATAGAAGATGCGAGACTCTCTTGCTTCCCAATAGGTATAATCCTTTGGGTCTGGGAAAAAAGATTCACTTTCGCTGTCAAATACTGATGGTGGAATTAAAATTGTATCCATATATAGTTCTCCTGTGATTCCTTTATTTTAATCTAATAAATCCGCTAATGCGGCAGTTTTACTTCTTTCAGTCTTTTGAAGTTGAACATATCCAAATGATTCATTTCCTGCAAGTTTTTGAATTGCAGATAATAATCCATTGTTCATTCGGAAAGTTGGACTATCCACTTGCTTATAATCTCCGTTCATCCATAAAGACGAACCTTCTCCGATTCTACTTATTAAAAGCTGAACATGGTCTTTTGTAAGATTTTCTGCTTCACTGCAATAAACGATTGCATTCTTTAAATCTCTTCCTCGGATGAAACCAAGATGCTCTATTTCTACCTTACCTGAAGACATGAGCATTTCTAGCCCCTCGATCCCGCCTAAGTGGTCTGCGAGAGCGCGAGAGAACACGCTTAATTTTTCCTCCTCTGAACCCGGAAGAAAACCAATTTCGCTAACATCTCGTACCGAAATGGGATTTCTAACATAGATTAACTTGTCATATTTTCCGTCTTCAATCATCTTTATTGCATTTGCAATCATAATAGCATCTTTACCGCTACCGGCTTTTCCTGCCAGTATTTTTATAGTTTTAGAATCGTCTTGTAGCATATCAAAACCTAAAATTTGTTCTGGATTAATTGGCTTTATTTTCCCCAAGAAAATTGCTGTTTACGCGTGTATATGATAGCGCGGCATAATTCTGCCCCATTCCACTTGCGGTAGTCCACGATTTCTCCATCAGATTTTCGGATAATTAAATACTCTCCATAGATACATTCAAAAATATTCTCCGAAAGATGAGTGTAAAAATAAGACATTTCCTCATCAGAGAGAATAACGTCTTTATATCCTTTATAATTTTCAATTTTCTTTGCGATATTGATATCGTCAATACCTTTTGTTGTTAAATCAAAGATGTTTTTGCTGATGAATTTACAGTTTAAATCATCGGAAACAACAATGACTTTATTTACTGCATTATCATAGCAATACGCACTTGCGAGGATAATATTGTCAGGTGTTTCTTCTAAATAATGTAATTGAATAATGTTTTGAATTTCTGGACTGTAAGGAATTACTTCATAATCTGACTCTCGGTCGTTTAGCAGATGAGCAACCTTACGAGCTTTATATTTTACTTCTCCATCTTTATTAAAAGAAGATTTAATGCTTTCAATTTCTTCAAGAGTTTTTTGAGCAATAACAAACTTCTCTTTAAACGCTTGTTCTTGAAGATTCAGAAGAGCATTGGTATCAAAAAATAGAGTATAATCCAATAAGTTTTACCAACTTTCCTTGATAGTTCTAGATTCTCGATATTCCCGTAATTTCTTAATAAGGATATCTGATTCTTTAAGAAAATAAGTTCGACCATTAAGCGTTCTCATAATGTCTGACTTATACTTATATCCAAGACTGGACATATGTTTTGCTTCATTTTTTGTAATTGGAATTATGTTAGTGACCTCCTAAAATAAGATAATTGCAGAGGAAGGATTTGAACCTTCGTCTCGGTCTAATGATTTGCTGTATGACCGCGCAATACCGAACTTTGCTACCCTGCAAAATCCCGCCTCTTGGAATCGAACCAAGCCAGACCGAAGTCACCAGTTTTACAGACTGGCGCATGTCCATAGTGCTTTACGACGGGAAATAGATAAATGCTTTTCGGGCTATAAAATGAAAACTGAAAAATCATCGTAATCTCAATCAATATTTTTTATGTACGTCAAAATATTTTCCATGTATAATTAAAATAATATAAGTACATCCTTTATACTTTAAGAAATGTTTATCCTGCTCAGGATAACTATTGGACGAAGCGATTTTAGAAAGAAAGAGATATAGAGATATAAATAGAACAAGATGGGGAAATATCAGGAGGGACGAATAACGAAGCAAATGACAAGTCATCTTTTACTCGCTGTTTTCTAAACCAATTTTTATTGAATAATAAAACCCATTATTTGAAATCTTGTTTTTTGTAAGACACTGCAAGCAGTGAATATCATTTTAGCATGATTGCTCCGCAGCCTCATAGTTCATCTGCGACTGAACCGACCGACCATTACAAATCAGTTTCAGTTCTCGTTTTATAACCCGAAGGTTAACCGCCAAACGGCGGCATAATGGCTATTCTTCTGTCAAGATATCTTCTAATGAGTCAGATAAATCCCAAATAGGAGAATAGTCTACAATTGTCTCAATTTCGATTGCGTCTAAATTTGTTGAAACCGCATCACACTCTGAAGACAGTTTCTTCGCCAGTTTCTTTACAACTTTCCTGTCATAGTTAATTGAAGTTACTTCATCTACATCGTATTTGTAAGGAACTTGGTTTCCTTCGGCGTTAAAAGTGTATCCTACCTGCTTAACAGTTCTTTCGCTAGACTTCTTTTTACCTAGCATATTTAAAATATTGATAAATTCCTGAGTTGTTTTGTTGATAGAAATACTATCATTGATGTCAATAGGAGTATTCTTTTTTGCTTCTGTAATTGCATGAGAAAGAAGGGACTTCTGATTAAGTGCTTCAACAATAAAGTCAATCACATCAACAACAGAAAACGGAACATCATATAAATTGACGTTTTCAATGACATCATCTTTTTCAGAGGAAATTGCCGCACTTTTTTTGTGGGTTTCCTTTTTCTTTGTTGTAAAAGCAGGTTCGTAAAGGTGAAGTTCTGCTTCAGTGATGAGTGAGTTTAAATGGTTCATGTATCTATAAGCTTCTTTTAATACCATAAATAAATCCTCCGATTAATCCTTGTACATTCGCAAATTGGAGGGAGAGCCGCCAAGCTCGTACCCCTTCCATATAACGGACGCATTTGCATTTTACGAAACCCAGTGTTTATGCGGGTTTAGAGCCTGTTTTTTTGAGCCAACTAAGTAGTTTTTCGAACAAAATTTGCGAGAAATTTTTCTCTATCCATTTTGTAGAGTAGATTCAGCATCTTTCGAGTGTACTTAGTTCCTTGCTTATAATCCAGCTTCTTGTTTTTTGCCGGAGCATTAAGGCCAAGGGCTACCTCGATAAGACGATTTATAGTTACTGCATTACCGATTTTGACTTTTCTTAGCTGTTCTACTACAAAATCAGATTCTTCTATTAGTTTTTCAATATATTCCTCCGTTCCGCCGTATTTTGCGTAATACGATTTAATCATGCGGTCATATTCCTCGACAATACCTCGTATTTTAGACATTTGGCGGTTGTTCGCCGTTCCCTTCATTTTAATAAAGAAGTCATTTGTCGGAATGGTTCCTCTTGAAACCAAGTTCTGTATTTTGTCGAGCCATTCTTGCAGCCAGTTCATTGGGCAAACAAGGTCTTCATTGATTCTGTCGTTGAGTTTTTTTCTGTTATTCGAAATAGTTCCTTGGGGCAGTTCTTTCCCATTTTTGGTGGTAGGAACATTCCTAGTATATTTCATAAAATGAGGAAAATCTCGTCTTACAGTTGTGGTAGAGCCATCTTCGAGTTCTATTTCTGCGGTTTTGCACATACAGTCCATTCGCTGAATTCTGTCAATCTCCTCCATAGCGTCGATTTCGAACGTCCTCTTGCAGCTATCGATTACTAACTGTGCTAACACACTGAGAATAACGAAGTTATCATAAAGTTCTTTAAGTAATTCTTTATTTGGGTTCTCTTTATTAAGTTCCGTCCAGTAATATGTCATTGCGAGCTGGGCTAAATTACTGGATAATCCAATTCCAAGCTGCGATTTTGCAAATTTATTATCCATTTCGGCGTATGCCTTCTTGGTATTTGCGTATGTAATCCCACTTTCGTGAATGTCATTTACAATAGTAGGATAATTCTTGTACGCGATTTTGGCGTATTTAACCATAGTTTCTTCATTTGTTACAAAGAAAAAATCAGAATCATAGTCGCATCCATTCGCTCGATCCTGTACATCCGTACAGATATTATTTATTGCAATAATATTTTCGCTAAATGGGAAGTATCTCTCCATAACATCACTGTAAACATTATGTAGGTGACATATATTATTCGGGGCATTATGCGGGTTACGAAACGCACATAAATACTCGTCGTCTCTAAATCTCGTAGTATAACACTGTATTGCTCCATCCTCATCAGAAAAACTAGGGTCTTCTCTATAATCCTCACCAACAGAATGAAGCAGGAGAGCGTAAGGGTTTCCGCACAAAGTAAGATTGTCTCCGTTGACAGTTATTTTCCCTGTCCTAAGCCTAAATACATATTCAGAAATAATTTTCTTTTTCTCGTGCCTAAACCATGTGCTATCTGCAAAATCAGGATTATGAGAGTACAAATCAGCAAGCATCTCGTAGTGATTTACCGCATTTGCGTTTTTTCGCAAGAACTTTTCAAATTCGGCTCCATCGGTTTTGATCTTTTCAACATATGAAATACTATTATCAGCGATGTTCCTTACATCATCCCGGTTGCAAGGAAGAGTGTTAATCATCTGATAGCTCATCTGCTGTAAATCCCCAAGCTTACTTTTGTGGTCAGTTTTTACAATTCCCCAGATTTCACCATCAGCCTTGATTCTACCCATCCAGTAATCATACGCCTTGACTGGGGTTCCACCCATAATATCAATGAACTTGCGCCACTTTATTGCATTATCAGTCGTAATAATCTTGATGTCCTTCACATAATGCATGTTGCCAAACATGTCTGGAACTTGATATGTATAGTAATCATGACCGTTTTCATAGCACCAATCCACGAAAAACTTCTGAATATGCCCTCTAAACCCACACATTTTGAACATGTGCTGTCTTAATAGGGCCATGCCATTAATAGATTGTGGGAGGTAAGAAGATTCAATAATACCCATTCCGTCCCATAAGGTATTTTTTACCTCACGTTCTTCCTGCTTCACGAGACATTTTTTGGATTTAACAGTCTTTTTGCCGGATTTCTTTTCGTATTCTTCGGCGTAAACCACGTTTGCGATTGTTTTGAAGAATGAATCCTGATCTTTTAATATTAAAATATCTTCAACGGGGATATGAATTGTATCTACGATTGTAGATGTTGTGAGTGGGGCATAAGCGGACATTTCAACAATTTTCGCGTCATTTTTTGGCATTTTATCTCCAAGCCCCATAGTGAGCCAGTCGTAAGCCTTATCGTAAAGTTTTTCATTAATGAAAATTACCTGCCCAGATTTTGCTTTTGCGCTTGTACGATAGAGCATGCGGTAGCGGATTGTCTGAGAACTTTTAATACTTCCGTCTTTTTTCTTGGTAGTATATGTGATTGAAACTCCTTCTTCATAGAACTGTTCTCGAATTTCTCCGCGTTTTTTAGGAGCATATTTTTCTTTGTTTCCTTCAATCTTTGCAACAACTTTTTCAAGCTTTTTTCTTTCGGTATCGTTTGCTGCATTCTTAATCATTTTATTCAGTCGTTTTTTCTCGTCTTCATACGACCTACTTCCGAAATCAAAATCTAAACAAATAACGTCTCTAGTGGATTCGCCTTTATACACTTTCATGCCATTTTTTTGAAGAAAATAACTGAATAAGCTATTGTTGAGCATTGCATCTGTGTAAGTAAAGTAATCTCTAATACCTAAGTTAACATCATAAAGCATTCCTGCACTAATGTTTTTTATTTTAATTCCGAATTCGCTAATATTGCTACCTCCAGTCGTAGTGTTCTGCGGTTTTAACTTCTAAGTCGGTTTCTTTTAAGATTTCATCTGTTGTTAAACACTTGAAGCAATTATAATGGTAGTAATTTCCCGCATAGGTTTCTATGTATTCCATGCCCGGCAAAATATCTCCCTCACAATAATGACATTGCTCGTAAAATCTCGAGTGAGAGTAATTAGGACATTCCGGCGGACATTTTGGCTGTTTACAAAATTCGCACATTAATGGTCTTTATAGCCTGTCGTAATTGCATTTAGAATGTTTTCGTATTCCGAAATTTCGTCAGAAAACCCTGTGTTGGAATACATTTCTGATATTTCTTTAGTCAACGTCATAAATAAATCCATCCTTTCGCATGAGATAGTAAAGCTATTGATGAAATGTAGAAATGAATTTGTCTCTTTTTTGGAAATATACATTTCTGCAATATATAAAGAGCTTTTCTTGTCCCATCTAGCCATTGCATAAATCTGGTAATCGTCGTTTAAGTTAATAGAAATAGTCTGTCCCTGATTGCTGTATCTAAGCATATAAATCCTCCTCTAAATCCTCAGTATCTCTTTCAAGAATGTTAATCATACACTGCATATCAAATAAGTTATCTTTGATTATCTGATTGATAATAGCTCCAGGAGCATCTGACTCCTCGAAGATAGTACATTGTTCCCGATGTAGCCAATCTCTTGATTTAATGGTTAACTTTTTGTTTACATTTTCTTTTTTATATGTATCTGTCATTGATTGTGTTCCTTTCTTGTGGCGTTGCTGCTTACACTATATACTTCTCAGAAACGTGGCGATTTTTTTGAATTTAGGCTCACTTTCTTTCTAGCAGTGCGTTTGCCGCGAGAAGTTCTTTTTCCCATCCGGGATTATTTTTAAGGATGGAGACAGCACCTTGTAGTTCTTTTTTCCAACCCACCTTATTAATAACAATAACTCGAGGAGAGCATATAGGACTGTTCTTGCTGGAGCGATGGATTATATTACTTTTTATCAATAATGGATTTTCTCCTTTACAAAGTTCTTCTATTGTGCCGTAAAAAGTATTGTAATGAATCCCAATTTCTTCTGCGGATACTTTTATATTTTTAAAAAATGCTTCGGGATTTTCTAGCGTTTCCTCTTGATGGGATGATCTTTTTATAATATTTGCTTTTATATATAGATAGACACGAAGAAGAGTATCTTTGGTTATTGCAGAGTCAATCTTCATGATATTTAAGAGCTCTTTTTCAGTAAAAATAGTAAAATCACACGATGGATCAAAAGCGTCGCAAATCTGATATTTCAAAAACGACTCATATCTTAAAACTGACGGTGTATTGAGTGAGCGTATAAGACCTAATTCTTCTAGTTTATTTATTGATTTAACGATATCGTTGAAAATTTTGGGCTTTCTAGAAGTACATTTTGCAGAATATATATCCATGATTTCTTTAATCGATATAAAGCTTTGGTTTCTAATGCTTCTATTATTGTTTAGCAAGTAATATACGACATAGAACGAAGGTGTTACGTCAAAGTCTTTTTCAATATCGCATTTTATAAAATTGTTCGGAATTTTTACGAAATACTCCATAGAATTCTCCTTTCTTTTCGTGCCAGACGTACTTTGCCCAGCAAACATGGGTGATTCAGTCTGGAACGACAATTTTGTGACATGACCCCCAGATAAGCACAGTCGAGATGTCATGTTTTTGTCACCAGAATGTGACCTATTAATATAAGACTTAATAAGATAAGACATTGTTTCGCCAAGTGGATTTTCGTGTTTTCGACTAGAAAATGCCGAGCCACGAGCGTCGCACTATATACTTCTGAAAACGGACAGAATTTTTCTGCGATCTGACGGTTACGGTGAGATATTAGACAATTACTGTGCATATTATCCGCGCAATAACAAAATAAAAAAGACTACACTCATATGCAGTCTATAGAATACAAACGTAATTATCTTTTTTTCTGCGAATTCATCCAAACATTTTCTGGATATAGAATCTCGATTCACAAAAGATAGTTTATTATTACAGACAAATCCTAACAGGATGATTCTTGAAAAAGGAGAGAAGAAGGTTACTGCAATAGAAAACTTACTGTATGCAGGAATCCGCTGAGGAGAATTCATTTTTCTGAAAAATAGCAAATTGTGGATAACTTTTTAGCAAAATTGAAAAACTTAAGAAAATTCAGAAAATATACGGTTGAAATGTTGTTGATAACTTGTGGATAAGTCGAATTTTGAGGTAGGGTAGGTAGATTTTTTATCGCAATAACAAATGAAAAACGATACTATGGTCGATGGGGTATTTTTGAAAAAATTTGAGTCTAGAGTGGGAGTTGAAGCAGTGAATATGGAAGAGAAGAGTAGGTGGTGGATGGAGTATTTTTGGTCGAAAAATTTAGGTCAGTGTTTATGGGGACTAACCACCTAGAACCGCTAAAAATAAAGTTCAATCAAAGGTTTTTGCCACCCCCTATAAAAACTGTGACAAATCTAAATTTGTGCTGGTTCTGCTGTATTTAAAACCTTTAAAATACCGCATAAATAAGCCATATTTGAGAACCGTGAAAAACTTTTTAAAATAGGGGGTTGATATATTTTTGCCTGTGGTATAGTAATGCCATCGCAAGAAACAAGCGATAAAATTTAATAGATTTAAAAGAAAAGGAGGTAAAACAAAGTAACCAATCAACCAAACACAAAAGACCTGCTCAGCAGGCATGACAACAAGCAACTAGAAACCCTCTAGTAAAACAGGGTTGCACTTCACACGCTGGAGTGTGGTGGACATTGACAAACGAATACAGGAGCGAAAGACAGGTGGTGTATCCCCGAACCTCTGAATCACGTTAGGAAGCCCAAAATAAGAATTTTTTCCGGTGGTGTATCCCCGAAAATAAATTTGCTTCCGATGATGTAAGAAGTGTCTGAAACTCCTGTTAAATTCTATACAGGCAATCAAAAATACCAAGAATTTACAAAACTGGGCTACAACTATGCCCAAAACAAGAAAAGGAGAAAAACTATGAAAACAATGCAGGTATTAAACATTTCCAAGACAAAAATTGACGTTGTAGAAGTTCCGGCTTATACTTTAGGTGTAAGCAATGAACATATGTTTGCTAAAGCGGTAAATTCTTTGCGGATTAAAGACGAAAAGAGCAAGATTGAGAAATCGCTCAATAAAATCAACGTCCGTAACCATGACGTTCGTAAGGCGAACTATAACCCTGTAAAAGTGTTCGATGATTTAGACATGAACGAGTACGACATTGACTCTTCTGTTATTGCGGATGACTGTGAACATCTCAAGTTATTGGATGAAGTATCCAAAGGTTATTTATACGATGGCGAAATCCCTGATTTTATCAAGGCTAGAGCGTCTTTATACATTGCGGCTATTGACGGCAAAAACACTATTGGTATGGCAATCAAAGATAAGAAACTTGTGCCGAACCCTATCAATTTTGGTGCTGGTAGTACCGACCTTTATGACATTGCACTTGAGCATGGTACTTATGGTATTAACGAAGACGAGAAGAAGAACAAAGAAAAAGAGTTCGTGGAAGCGTTAAAAGTTTACGCTAAACAATACGAAACTCAAAAGGGCGAATTTACAGATACTTACAAATATAAAGTTAATAAAAGAGTTGTCAACGCACTTCTTACACCTTTAGCAGAAACTCTTGATTCCGACAGGAAGAGCGGCGAAATCGGTTACAAGCGTATCATGAATAAGGATAAATGGCTGTGTGTTTTAGCAAGAGCCTTATTCAAAATGCCAGAACCGGAGAAATAGACATAAAAATAAAGCGGTGTGCTAGCAAAAAATCGGGCTTGGGATACACCACCCACTCGATTTTAACACCGCCTTGCCAAAATAATATCACACGAGAGCTGGTTTGTCCAGCTCTTTTAGCGTGCAATCACAGGAGCGTATACGCTCTTTTTTTATTACAAAAAATTCCTGTGCGTCACGTTCAACGCGAAAACAAAATCCACCATGAAAGGGGCTAATAGTATGCACGAAAAACAGTTAACAATATCACTTTACGACAACAAAGATAAGTTCCCGTTTACAGACGGCTTTTTCTTCATTAATCCACGCGGCGATTTTAGCGGTCGATTAATCGAAAAGATGATATTTTTCCGCCTTATGGATATTTGCCGCAAAAAAGATTATCTCAGCAATAGCAAGACATTTGATGAGTGCGTTCATTTAAGAATCTTACTTGAGCATCCGACACCCGAACTAATCACAGTTCTGAATGTCTGCCGTGAAAAAGGCGTTCCAAGAGTAACTCTTTGCTATTCCAATCCTAAGTCATACGGCTTTATCTTGCAGGAAGTAGCGTTATAAGCATATACAATCATACATGAAAGGGGCTAATAGTATGAAATACAATAACTTTTACATGCGTAGTGTTTCTACGCAACAACTTTATAACTTTGTTCTTACGCCATTTCAGTGTCAGTTCTTGAAAGAAGTACTTGAACACTGCGACGTATTAGAGCATACAGCCGGACGAAAGTGGCAGATGATTCAGCTTTTAGTAGCGATTAAGCTCAAAGACTTTCAGTTGCCAAAAAATTCTATTGTGGTATTTGACAGGAATGGCTATATCTGGGCTTATACTCACCTATCTTCATTTATCGGCAAGAAGAAGAATCTCCAATACATGCGATTATCGTGTTATGACCCGGATTTAGACGAGTGGTCTGACACCATTATCGGTAGAAATTCACTGTCCTTAAGCGTTTATGACGCTATTAACATTACTGGGAGAAAGTGTACAAGACGAGCTTATGACCCGGCGGGCGAAAATTATGCAAACTGGATGAAGCACGAGCGAAAAGCTAAAAAGGGAACTGGCGGGCAGCGCGACCTTCCGGGAACAACAACAGAAACTCTGAATTTCCGCGGCTATACGGACGAAGCTTATTGGACTGGAGTTGTTGGTTCAATGGTAGCAAACGGAATCCGATAGAAAGGAAGTGAGATTATAAGACTCCATAAACTCCGGCAGGAATAGCCGGAAAGGTAGGTATCTATATGGATAAAGCAAAAATTGAAGAACTCGGATTTGGACTTGAAATCGTTGAAAATGACGATGAAAGCGAAGAGGAGTAATCGCAACAATCGGGGCGGGGAATACTCCGCCTTTTCAGAAGGGAGATAAGAGAAATGTTAGAGAAGTTATTATCATTATTTTGCGGAATTGGATTAGTAGCATTATTAGTTATCGCAGGATTTGGAACTGCGAACACCAAAAGGCAGGAAGTCAAAGCGGCGACGGAAACAACTATTGCAACAACCGAAAGCAAAAGCAAAAGTGTAGAAAAAGATACAACGGAAAACATGAAGGAGTCAACAAGCGAAAATTCGGGAGCTACAACTGCCGAAAAATCGGGAACTAAAAACGCCGAAAAATCCGAAGCAAATACAGAAGAAGTATTTAGCAACGGAAATACAAAAGACACAATTAATATGAATACTGTAACAGATTTTGAAGTAGATGGAAACACATTAATCATCTATACAAATGACGGCAGTGCATATGAATGGGAAAGGTAGGCAAAACAAATGGATAATACTTTTATGCAGGCAATTACAGGAGAAGAAGTAAGAGAAAACATGAGTAGGATTTCAATGCGGAGAGCATTGTTCATTCTGGCGGCTATTATGATGTTTACGCTTAATCCGGTATCCGTAAAAGCGAACACGAACAAGGATTTATCTGTTGCAACAACGTATATTTCGCGGCATTATCCGGGCTATAAAGTCCGGTTCGTTCCAGAAGGGAAACCAAACACGATGAAGCTGCGAACTCGCAAGGGAAAGAGAGTCGTTTATGTCGAAGTTTTGAAGTCGCACGCAAAGGGAAATCTAAAAGGCAAACGGCGGAGTTGGGGAATCACGACAAAAGGCTCGTATATTACATACAATCGGCGAGTTAAAAAGGGAAAACGGGTTACTAGCTACTGTATATGGAATCCGAATACTAATTACACAGATGATGTAGTCGCGGTAGTAGATAACGGGTTCATCCGCTAAATCGGAAGGCAAACGAGAAATAGGGTGGTACCGCAATTTAGCAAGGGAAATAAGCTCAATTCGGTAAAGGAGGAAGAGAAATGGGATTAAAGGCAACAAATAATCTTCTTGGAATTGAAGACATGAGACAGGAGTTGATTTCATATTGCAAAGCAACTTCATGTGGAGGATGTCTTTTTAAATGGTTGTACTGCAATTTTAACCGCATAGATGAAGAAGAAATTGGAATATACTATGCGTTAATTTTTGAGACAGATGAAATGAAGAGAGAAGATAAAAAGAATCTGATTTATGAGATGCAATGGATTAAACAACATTGCAATAACGTGTGTAAAACTTGTGCTCTTGTTGATATCGAAGACTGTTCCTGCTTTGATAAAGAAGAAATTATTCATAGAAACTTTGACATAGTAATGAAAAAGCGAAAAGAACTCTTAGAGCATTGCAAAAAACGTAGCTGTGTTAGTTGTGGTGCGAATAATATATGCGACCGCAGTATTGATCTCGATAGGCCAGATATCTCTGATTACTATATTGGAAAAGTTTACAAAAAAGCACTGGAAAACGTGCAGAATCATGGAAAGGATGAGAAAACAGACACCAAAGTAAGAATAGAAGGCAGAGCAGATTCGGAAAATACTCCATCAGTTATATTGGAGAATTCAGCGGAAAACGAAACTGTGATTAAAATTTCTTCAAGTAGAAAAATTGATAGCGTTACAATAGTTTTTGTAGAAGAGAAGGGAGAAAAGCACGGTGGCGTACAGAAATAATATGAATCCCATGAAGTTAATATTGGTAGCGATTTTTGCGGCAGTAATCATATCTATGACGTTAACTGGCTGCAAAAAATGCGTGTCAACAGAATATGAGTATGTTCCAGTGAAGATTACGGATGCAGAAAGCAGATCGGCTTATTCATATCCAGTAAGAGTAGGGAAAACAACGTCAATTAGAGTTGTTCCTGCGTCATACAATACAGTCGTGGAGTATGATTCTGTGGAATATTCTCTTAGCAGTTCAGAAACATACTACAAATACCGGGATAAAATCGGCAAAACCGCAAAAGGGAAATTAGAAACAAAGCGTTACGATGATGGAAGCGCGAAAGTTCGAATTGTATCATTAGAATAAGAAGAGATTTTATGGTATCATATATGAGGTTAGTTAAAAATAAAAAGAGTCAAAAAATGCAACATTTAGCAAAGATAAAGTAATGGGGGGATATTCATGAGATTATTTGACATATTGAAGAAAAGAAAATCGGAAGAAGCCAATGAGATGCCAGAAAAGAGAAATGATACAGGGAATCTGCCGGAGCTTCCGCACATGGAATTTAAGGAAATGAGAAAGATATTAGCTACATTATGCAGTTTTGAAATAATGGATGATTGTGAGTTTTGCCCACTCGAAGAATATTGCTCATTTTACAGAACTACTCAGATTTGGAATGTTAGCGAAGCAAAAGCACGTCAGCTTTGCAGGATACTTTTAAGAGAAGGGGTTCTTGAAGATTGGGCGAACAAAGAAATCGATAATAAAAGTAGGAAAGAAGACCTTAAGACGTACTGTAATCTTGTTGGATGTAAAAACTGTATTATGGCAAATAGAGGAAGCTGCGATTTTGATTCTATGACGGACAATAAAGAAGTCCGTGCTCTTTACGAAGCAGTTTATTACGGGGAAATTGAGCAAGCGAAAGAATATTTAAAGCAGCGAGTTCGATTAATTGGAGATGAATTAGTGGTGGAACTGCCGAAAGATGTAGAAGAAGGGAAAATTAAAATAACTTTTGCTAAATGTGATAAAACCAGAAGCGAACTGAAAGAACGCAAGAAAGGAGAGTCAGAATGATTCCAAAATTTTTCAAGAGAAAAGAAGTGAAACGAGAGTGGTGCCCAATGCAAATTCCAAATTCTGAGTGGATATTAGATATGTCTCGCGAAATAGACTATAATCTTCAAAAGGGGATGCTATTCCGGCATACGACAAAACAAGAATACGAACTTGTTTATAAGAAACGCGTACTTAAATTATCTGAATTCCAGTATCTTACAAAAGAAGACGAAAAGGATTTAGTCTCCATTATGAAAGCGCTTCTCAACGATATGTATAATCCGGAGATTGAAAAGGCAAGACAAGAAGCGAGAGACGAAATCAGCGCATTAAAAGATAATCTCAAAAATAGAGAGGTTCTTAAAGGCGAAGATTTATAATTAAATATAATTCGACTGCTATGCTTCGGCAAAGAACATAGGTGTTTACGTCAAAATTAAAAAGGAAGGGAGAATTAGAATGAAAGTGTTTTATTGGATAATGATATGTTTAACGTATTTACAAGGTGTTGCTTTCGCCGTATGGTCGATAGGATATGTAATATACTATTTCGTTAAATTACGTAAAGAATACGAGGAATTTGATGTAGGTATATATATATCTGTACTAATAGGACTTTCATGGGGAATCGCGACTTCATTACTCCTTGCCGCGCTCCCTTAAACAATAGCCTTTTAATTGATTGCGTCGCAACAGAAAGCGGCGCTATTTTTATGCTCAAAATCAGGAGGGGAAACATGAAAAAGGAAATTTTATCGCTACTCAGTATGATTCTCATGATTTACTTTGGAGTAGCGTTTGCCAATACATATGAAACAAAATATTTAATTCCGGCGATGGTGTTTTTTATTTCGACAGTCGGAATCATTATTGCAGATACAATAAGAGACTACAGGGAGGCGAGAGAAGATGACGAAGTTTGAAGAAATCGGTCAGAAATACCAAATGCAGGCATACGATATAGATTATGCAAAATGGAGCTTCGAAAATTCTTGTCATATTTGTTGCTCAAGAGGTTTGCATATTAACTGTTCGAATTGTGCTATTGCTCAGTCTCATACATTAGTTGTTACGGCGCTTGAAGAAGCGAAGATGGAAAATAGACAGGCGGCAAATTAAATGATAAGATAAACAAAAAAAGGAGGAGTAAGAAGATGAGTAAAAAGAAAATCATTGCTATTATTTGTCTTGTCGTTGTTGCTGTAGTTGCGTTTAGAACATATTCGACTCAGTGTGTTTATTGGGAAAGAATAAACGGCGAAGGTGTTATTACGGACGTTTATCACCTGAGTAAAAGAAGGCCGGAAGAGCCGCTTAAAAAAGCTATAAGTTTGTTGCGGTACCCACCGGAATACAAGGTCACAGTCACCTATGACGGTGTTGCTTACACTGTTGATGATGAACTGGTATATAATGAATTAAAAGATATGAAAGGTGAAAAGGTAAAAATAGAAATCAACCTAGAAAAACTGAGAAATGGCAATTATGTAAAGAAAATAATAGCCATTGATGATGTTTCTTTAAAGTAAATATAGGCAATCAAGCATCCTGCGATTATGTGGGGTGCTTTTTTATTGCAATAATTTAAGAGAAAGGGGTTTTATGATGAATAAAATCGAACGCTTAGAAGATAGAATTCGTCGCAATAAAAGCGAAATCAGAAACTTAAAAAATATTCTGTCAAATACAGAAGATGAATATGAAGCAGAAAAATTGGCGGCAGATATTCTTTCACGCCAGTTCATTGTGATAGAAGCAAGAAAAGAGCTCGATAAAATCATGATGTCTGACGGATACGAGGATTACGACGATTATTTTGCTAAAAAATATGCGTAAAAAGGGAGGTGGGAACATTGGCAGAGAAAAAAGCGGAGTTAAAATCTACGATAAAAATGCGGCTGGAGCAGTCCGGTCTCGACAATCTAAGGGAATATGCAAAAATTCTCAAGAAAACGGCGAGGTATAAGGATTTTGGCGTGTATTTGTCGGCTTTAGTAAGAGACATTGTATTCGACAGAGAAGATATTTCTTCTTGGTGGGAAAAATACAGAGTCGATGATAACGAAGCAATTAATTTAATTGAAAACGCATTAAGCGAACTGGAGGTGCTTGCATGACAATTATGAATTTTATCCCGAAGGAATCTCAGGGGAGTGATTTTGTGACTCACAAGAGAAGTCATCGCAGAAAAAGGGAAAACGATCTTTCGATTAAGAGAGAGATTCGAGCAAGGAGGAAAGCGAGATGCAGCGAAAAATCCTGAGCGGAACAGCGGAAGAAGATTTAAGAAGTTTAATTTTCGATTTTAGACTGAAAATTGATGGCAACAAATTCATTGAGGAATTAGAGGCGGAAGTTTCGAAGAAAAGAGTTCCTTCCTATTATAAAGGGAGTAGCCGAAAATCTGATTATTGCTACGATATCGGCTATCAGAAGTTATTGCCGCGAATAATTCAGCAGATTGAGCAGTACGATAAGAGAGTTACAAAAGCGGCTTAAAGGAGGTGCTTTATGTTTAGGTACGATAATTCCGAAGAGATGAAAGTTTTTCTGGATAGAGTGGCGAAATGCGAGAACGAGCAGGAAAGGGAGATGCTTGAACAGATTAAGCATTACCTAGATTATCCAGAGCAGTTATCAGCGATACATACAGCAGAAAGCTTTTTGAGCGTTAAATTAGGAATGAAGAAACCTCCGGAAGATATTGTCTGCAAAATAGCTGAACAGATATATGAGGAATCGGCGGAATATGACGAGATTTGTGAGCAAGGAATGGAGGATATTTTTTACAACGCAAGCTCAATAGACGAGTTTAGAAAATATTTCGGATTAGGAGAATAATATGGATACAATTACTTTAAATATGGAAAATTTGTCGGAAGTAGAGAGAAAACAGCTTTTATCGTTGGTTGAAAAGGCAAATAAGCCTAAAAGATTTTGCTTTGAAAATATGAGGAGTGAAGAAATCTTTTTCTTTATAGGCTCATCAGGTGAAGTATGGGAGAAAGATTTTGTTCCGGGCAACCCATCCGATGAAAATAGATTCCTTTTAGGAAATGCTTTTCCAACAAGAGAAGCTGCGGAATTTGAGGTGGAACGATTAAAAGTAATCCACGAAATCAAGGAGTTCATTACGGAAAATGATGATAAGGAAATTGATTGGGCGGACGATAACGAACTCAGGTATATTTTAACATACGACTTAAAGGATAACAAAATATATTGCGGTGTATTTCACAACCCAATGAGATGTCAAAAAGAACTCTGTGCATCTTCACGGGAAGTTATCAGAAAAATGATTCAAGCAATTGGAGAAGAACGAATTAAGAAATATTACTTCGGAATAGCTGAATAAGCAAAAATATTAGGGCTGCGAAAGCGGCTCTTTTTTTGTACAAAAATTTGATTCATTTCCAGAAGTAATAGATGTAAGCGAAATAAATAAAAAGAAAGGGAAATTACTATGAATAATGATTTTTTACAGAAAGTAAATGAAGAAATTTCAGTAGAAGAAAACGCACGGTTGACGAACCCGGATAAAATGGAACTTGCACCGGAAGTAAGAGCGGCATTGATTGATGAAATCTTAGACCTTCATCATGAGTATGAATACAAATCTACGACATATGGAGTTGAAAAAGTCGTAGATGCTTGGTGGGAAAACAAGGGAAGAGCAATGACTCAGCTTTTCGGAAACCATCCGAATTATGTGCCAGGAAAATTCCAGATAGTTTTTGATTCTGACTACAATAGAGAAATTGATATGAGTATTGTCTCAGAATTTCTCGCTTGGGTTTTTGATAGATTAATAGACAATGAAGAAAGTTATCCTGAAGAAGTAGCAACTTATAAAGAGTGGCTTGGTAGGAGATTACTTTCGGGTTATGACAGTATACATAAAAGAAAAAGCGGAGAAGTGGTATATCTCAAAACAGAAGCTTTTGATAAAGTACATAGATTTTACTCAGTTTTTCGCCGTGCGTTAGAATTAGGGAAAACTCACCTCTTGATTGAACAAGCCGCACAAGAAATTAATGAGGAATTCCCAGACATTCGAGCAAGAGAAGGACAAAAGAAGTCGAGAGCCATCGGAAAAATGTGCAAAAAATTAGGTATTGATAAGTGTCCGGATTACAACAGAGAATACGCAAAGCTGTGCGATGCGGTAAATCCTTTAAATATCGTGAGACATACAATCATTTCTTGGAACCCCGTCGATTATTATACTATGAGCTTTGGAAATTCATGGGCTTCTTGTCACACAATAGACAAAAAGAATATTAGACGTGGAAACGAAAATTATTCCGGCTGCTATAGCGGAGGCACAATCAGCTATATGCTTGATGGAGTAAGCGTTGTATTCTATACGGTTGATAAGCAGTATGACGGCGAAGAATTTGAATTGCAAGATAAAATTAATCGCTGCATGTTCCATATTGACCCAAGAAAAGAGTATTTTGTGCAAGGGAGAGTATATCCACAGGATAATGATGGGGAGAATTCTATTTATCGCTCCATCAGAAATATTATGCAGAAAATCATTTCCGATTCTTGGGGCGTTGCAAATCTTTGGCAGAAACCATTAAAGGGAAGAAGTAACTGCGAGAAAGTTATTTGCCATTGCGGAGCTAATTATGCTGATTATTTTAACTACGGGAACTGTAACGTATCTTTACTTGCAGGAAAAAACATCAACGAAGTGAGAAGAATAGATGTGGGCCATAGCGGAATTTGCCCGTGTTGTGGAGATGAACATGATGAACAAGAAACGATGACTTGTGCAGAGTGCTTCAATGAAAGAAGAACATGTGCAGATTGTGGATATTCTTTTAACGAAAACGACATGTATTTAATCGGAGACGACTATTATTGCGAAGATTGTTGCTCAAGATGCGAAGAATGCGGAGACTTGTGCCCTAATAATGAGCTTGAATATATATCCGGATTTGGGAGTGTATGCGATAGCTGCTTAGAAAATAGAGATGAATTTGAACAGTGTTACTGGTGTGATGAATGGGTTAGAATCGGAACAGAAGATGCAGTTACAACAAGTGACGGAACCACATTTTGTTGCGGAGAATGTGCAAGAAGAGGAGGATATGTGTTCGTATCGGAAACAGGAGAATACGAATGTAAGGAAGATTGTTCTCAATGCGAAGAATGCGGAGAGTATGTATTGGACGATGATTTCGACTTTGAAGAAGGCATATGCTGTAGATGTGTAAGCGAAAGAGAAGATACTCAACCTCTTGTTTTCTCGGATGAACCGATAAGACTTGAAGATATAGCTTAACAAAGGAGAAAAGACATGACTAAAAAGAAATTTAAGAAAATCAAGCAAAAAGCGCCAATTATGAATCACATAAAATTCAACGAAGTAAGCGACGTAAAATATGCTGATTTTATAGATATTTGTCGAATGACCCAAGATGAACTCAAAGGATTTCTCTTAGAAGCTTTACAGCTCGCCAAATATAAGCCTTTAAACGGAGATGGCTGGGTGTATGCAAAAGGGGAGATACCAATTCTCCTAACCGCTCATATGGACACAGTACATAAAGTACAGATGTATGAATATATGGAATATACGGACGCAAAAGGAAACCATATTCTAACATCTCAAGATGGAATCGGAGGTGACGACCGTTGCGGAATATACATGATTCTCGAGATTATAAAAATGGGATTTCGTCCTTCAATTCTTTTCTGCGAAGATGAAGAAATTGGAGGAGTTGGAAGCGACAAATTCATAAAAACAGAAGAAGCAAAACAGCTCGAAAAACTCAATTATATGATTGAATTAGACCGGGCAAATTCAGATGATGCGGTTTTTTATGATTGCGATAATAAAGATTTTACAAAATATATTACAGAGTTTACAGGATACAAGAAAACATACGGAAGTTTCAGTGATATTTCAAATTTAGCTCCATTTGCCGGAATTGCCGCAGTAAATCTTAGCTGCGGATATTACAACGCTCACACGACAAGTGAAGAGGTAAACATGGAAGAAATGTTTCATACGATCAATATTGTTTCCGAATTATTGGAAGATGAAGCCGGCAAGAAGGTTCAATTTGAATATATTCCTGATGCATGTAGCCTCTCGAATTATTACTATGGATATGACTCTTCTTATTGCGGAGAATGGTTTGCTCCAGACGACTATATTGTAGAGCTCGAGGTTATGTACGTTGACAAAAATGGAAAATGGGAAGAAGACATCGTAGAAGGATGTAGCGAAGCAGATGCGTGGACGACCTTTTTTATGACTCACGGAGATATTTGTTTTAATGATGTTACTGACTATTATGTTTACCGGAATTAGGAGGAATTATGAGTGACGTAATCGAAGTTTTAGGTGAGATTAGAAAGCAGACGGAGAAGTTCGGCGGGCTAAGAGAAATGATTGATTGTAGTTATAGCTTTGGAGATCCGTTTAATAGCGTTAATTTTAATTCTATAGATATTATGAATTTTATAAACCGAGACGATTTATCTCCAAAGAAGCTAGCCGAAGATTTTATTCAAGAAAAGATTCGCAATAAGTATGTTTATTTGAGCGGATTAGATGAGCAGAGAATTAAACCCAGAGTTTTTAGGGGGCCGCTAGATGAGAGATACGAAATAGGGCAAAATATATTTGGAGGTGCGTATAAAATAAAATATTATCTCATGGGGGAATTTATTGACGAGCTCGTAGATAAGGTGGTTCTCGATTTTATAGGAGTGACAAAAGAGAAGTTTTTGAACAAAGCAAAAAAATCAAAAACAAAGCAAGGCAAAATAATTATGTGTAAAAGCGACGGAGCATTGGTGTTAAAGGAATGTGGCAAGGATATTTTAGATGACATATTAGAGCCTAGATTTTTTGACAGAATTGCGAATAGGTTAGATCGGGAGCCATTTATTTGTTTATTCAATGGTTTTAGAAGTGGAACCGCTTTTAAGTGGAGTGCAATAAGTAGCATAGTAAAAAGAGAAGATTTAGGGTCAGATGCTTCAAAAATAAGGAGGGCAGCCGTGATTGCTTTTAATTTAAATCATTCAATTAATCATGTTTTTTATTATGATCCGAGTGAAAGAAAATGCTTTAACATAAAAGATATCGAAATAATTCCTTCAAACCTGACATCCAGAGGCGTTTTAGCGCCGGATTTTAATGCATTAATGGAAAGATTAGGAGGATTGTATTGAAAGCAAATATTAAAGATGGTACAACGTTTGATTTATTTATAAGAGAATTGAAAGCTCAAACATCTCATTTAGGGGGATTAATGATATCAACAGATCTTTTCTTTGAAGAGAAATATTGGATTTTAGGAGATTTTTCTTGTTCTTCTATGTTCACAAGAGAGGATATACTTGAATTCATTGAGAGCAAAATCTTCCTTTTAGAGAATCTAGAAGATATAAAAACGCTAGTCTCACAATTTATTGATGAAATTATAGCTAGAGAATATCGGTATGTGCGCGATTACTCAGATTTAAAAATATATAAAAAGATATATAAAGAAGACACTTCTGAACCGGGAGTAATTGAGAAGAAGATTTTATCTGGTAGTTACATTGTAAAATTTTATTTCACAACAAGAATAACGGGAGATAAGCGCCTTGTCACTATGAAGTTATTGCGAAAAATAAAAATGTCAAAAGACGAATTTTTAGAAACTTTCGAATCGAAGGCTAAATGGGATTTCGGCGATGCCCGAATAAAATACATTCATTCTGATAAATATGTTTTCTTAGAGGAACCGGCTTCCAGAAATATAGGATTAGATCTAATAAACAGAAGAGTGTTTAATAGGGTAAGCGAAATGTTGGGAAATAGTTCATTTTTTATTTTATCTAGCAATAACGGAAAAGCTGTGGCTATAGAGCAAAAAGAGGCGTTAAATCACCTTAAATATTTTGAAAGAAGAGAAAAGAGTTCTCTTGGTTTTATATTTTCTGCTTTTAGTTTAATCTATTGTAAAATAGGAAGTTTTTCTCCCGAAAATATTTTACACTATAACTCAAAGACAAAAGTTCTTTCTACAATATGAGACAAAGACAGATGTTAATATATGGTGGCGAAAGAAGGGAGGTGCGATATGACTAGAGTAAAAACTTGGAACAAGAGAGAATTTGAAAGGCTTCTGCGTCGGAATGGATATAAATTAGACCGCGTTAACGGAAGCCATTACATTTATACAAACGGAAGTAATTCCATTTCAATTAAGCCGAAAATCAATAAAATGGTTGCTCGACGGCTCATCAAAGAAAATAATTTAAAATTTTAAAGGAGAAGATATGTTTTTATGGTCTTTTGCGAAGGCAGGACAGATGATAGGTCACAGATTTACAGATGATGTAGCTATTGTTTTTGCGGTAACAAAAGATGGCGCAATAAGGAAATTCCAAAGCTTATATCTGAGGGTAGAAGAGAAAGAAGTACAGCCGATTAGCTTGAAGAAAATTCTTAAGCGGCCAGAAATTTTAACAGATTATTAAAGGAGATTTAAATGAAAGCGATTAATTTAGGCGATAATACATACGATATTTTTGACGACGCAATGAAAGTGTACAGTGAGTTACCTGTACAATCTTATGTGGTTAGGTGTTCAAAAACGAGAGGATTCTTTTTAGAAAAATACAATGATATGGAAATAAGAGAATCAAAAATATATGGAGTTCATAACGAAAAAATTGCAAAAGTTATGAATATGTTCTCATCAAGCGACCGTAATCTTGGAGTGATTTTGAGCGGAGCCAAGGGAATTGGTAAATCATTATTTGCAAAAATGCTGGCGAATACAGCAATCCAGAAAGGAATACCTGTTATTGTAGTAGATAAATACGTTCCAGGAATTGCATCTTACATCGAAGAAATTGAGCAGGAAGTAATGGTGTTATTCGATGAATTTGACAAGACATTCGGAGAAGTGAAATCAAAAGATGGCGAAGCATCTCCGCAAACTGATTTACTGACGTTATTCGATGGGTTATCCGACGGAAAGAAATTGTTCGTCATCACATGCAACGAATTAAGAAAGCTCAATGATTACCTTATCAATCGTCCGGGTAGATTCCATTATCATTTTAGATTCGAATATCCATCTGCGGCTGAAGTTGAAGTATATCTTAAAGATAAATTAAAGGAAGATTTTTATCCGGAAATCAACAATGTCATTTCATTTGCAAACAGAGTAAGCTTAAACTACGATTGTCTCCGAGCAGTCGCTACGGAATTAAATACAGGAATCAAATTTTCTGAAGCAATCAAAGACCTGAATATTGTAAACACGGAACGCCAACAGTATAATGTTTCTCTTATCTATAATAATGGAACTGTATTTAAATCTAGAAATGCTTCTCTTGATATGTTCAGCTCCGATATCGAATCAGTTTACATGTATGATAAGCGCGGCGGAAATGTTGTTGATATTAAATTTAATCCTTGCGATGCATTTTATGACGAAAAGAAATCGGCTCATATTATCACTCCGGAAAACCTCTTGATTAGTTATTGCTATGATGATGAGTACGAAGACGAAAGAGAAAAGAAAGCTTCATTAGAAAAAGCCGGAATCAAATACGCTGTTATTACCAGAAAAATGCCGAAAGGAATTCATTACGCCGTATAAAGGAGGAGACATGAATTTTAATAAGGGAGAATTTACAAAATTAAGAAAAGATATGAAGGCAGTGCTCGCCGGACTGGAAGAGAAATATCATTTAGATTTTGAATTCGGTTCTATTACATATGGAGAATATGAATTTAAAATGAAAGTATCTGCCAAGAAAACAGATATTGGAGATGTTCGCAAGATTGATTTTGAACGAAAATGCCGAACATATGGATTTTCACCAGAAGATTACGAGAGAAAAGTAAAGTTTGGCGGAGATGAATACATTTTTGTAGGATTCCGAGATAACGCCAGAAAGTATTGTTGCTGGGTTGAGAAGACAAGCGACAAAACAATGGCGGCAGTAGATGTTCATTCAATGATGGCAGCATTAAACAGGGCGTGTTAACAACGTCCTTTTTTAATAGGCAAATTTAAAAGAAAGAGAGATATAAAAGATGATTAAAGATTCAAAGAAAACTACCAGAGCAATCAAAAGAAATGCGGCAATTAACGGTATTTGCGCCGAGATTAATAAGGCTAAGATGGGAGGGCAGACAACCATTAATTTAGGTAGAGAGCATAAAGACTATATGGATATTGAACGGAAATTAGAAGGGAGAAGTCAGAGAGAATACATCCAGAAATTGATTGCGAAAGATATGGGCAGACATCCTAATGAGGCTGGATTTGCGGAAGTAATAGAGGCAATTTAGCAGAAAAAATAATCATATAAATATAAGCATAAACAGTAAGGAGATTTTAAAATGGCGAGAAAACACTTTTTAGTAAAACCAGCAACAGGGAAAAAGTTAACAGAAATGGTAGTTGGAAGTTATCTTGAATCAGGCAAAAAGAAGAAAGTCGTGCACGGCGCATCGGTCGCTATTTCTGGGAAAGAGAAACAGTTCTTGAATATTATGGCGCAGAAAACAGGCAAATCGGTTTCCGCATATGTTAGAGAATTAATTTCAGAGGATATGGATCTGAATCCAGAAGTTGTGGATGTATCTCGCTCTATTCAGTATATGTAAAACCGCAAAAAAATACAGGTAAATATAGAAGTATATATCAGGAGGAAGAAAAATGGCATTTAAAAATTATGGAAGTAAAAGAACATCAGACATTAACTGCAAGGTTATCGAAAAATATGGAAAACTTTCTAACAATGAAGGAAAGATGAATAAAGAGCTTAGAGTCGTATCTTGGAACGACGGGGAGCCTAAATATGACATCAGACCTTGGCAGGAGAACGAAGACGGAACAGAAAGATGCGGAAAAGGAATTACTTTTACGGCAGAGGAGCTGGCGGCACTCTTTGATATTCTGAAAAATATTGACGAAGAGAATGCAGAAGAATCAGCAGAAGAAATTTGCGAGGAATAATTAGGAGGAAAATCATATGAACAATTTTACTAAGTTTAAACAGGAGTTACAGAAACACTTTAATGAGATGGTATCTGATGCCGAAAAATTATTTGAGGTAGATGTAGATAAGGATGAGCTGTGGGAGATGTATTTAAGCAGTTTTCCAGCGGGAACAAACGGAATTTACAGACAGAGAAGAGAGCATGATTGTGGAGTCTGTCGTCAGTTCATCAAGAACATTGGTGCTGCAGTAACGATTAAAGACGGAGAAGTACATACAATTTGGGAGTTAGACTTAGGCGGCGATAAAACCTATCAGCCGGTATGTGATGCGTTAGATGCATTTGTAAAATCTCACAAAGTAAAAGATATTTACGTCAGTAAACTACCAAAAATCGGAGTTGATTTAAACAGAGAAAACGCCGGAGATAAGGTTATTACATGGCATCATCTTTATTGCGAGTTACCAAGAAAACTGGTTGACAGAAGCGGAAGAACTGCCGGAGATATTAAGGGTGGATTTAGAGATACGAAAAATGTATTTAAGCGCTCTTTAGATGAAATCTCTATGGAAGCTGTAGATACAATTCTTGAGCTGATTGCTTCAAATACTCTTTATAGAGGAGCCGAATGGAAATCAGCACTGACCGAGTTTAAAAAGTACAAAGAGAAGTACGATAAAATCGAATCAGAAGAAAAGAAGGAACTATTTGCGTGGGAAAACTCTTTAGCGGCAGGAATTTCAATCGGCAGAATTAGAAATCACAGTATTGGAGTTCTTTTAGTGGATGTGAGTGAAGGAGTCGATTTAGACACAGCAGTTAAGAGATATGAGCAGATTGTAGCTCCGGCGAATTATAAGCGTCCGAAGGCAATCTTCACAAAGAAAATGTTAGAAGACGCAAAAAATACGCTCACAGAGCTTGGATATATGAATTCCTTGCAGCGAAGATTTGCAAATCTTGACGATATTACAATTAATAACATTCTTTTTTCAAATAAAGACGCAGCTAAAAGAATTTCAAATGCCGGAGATATTTTTGGCGAGTTAGAAAAAGAAGTTGCAATTAATCCTAAGAGATTTTCGAGAGTTGAAGAAATCGCTGTGCAGGATTTTATTGAGAATGTTCTTCCTACGGCAAGAGAAGTTGAAGCTTTTGTTGAAAATAAACACAGCAAAAACCTTGTTTCTATGATTGCACCGGTTGATCCGAAAGCTCCAACAATGTTTAAGTGGAATAATGGATTGAGTTGGGCTTATAGCGGCAATATTGCGGATTCCGATTTGAAGCAGAATGTAAAAGCGGCAGGTGGAGCCATTGACGGTGTTTTAAGATTTTCAATTCAGTGGAACGAAGATGGAAATGATAATTGCGATTTAGATGCTCATTGCGTTGAGCCAGGTGGAAATGAAATTTACTTTAGTAATTGCCGAAAACCGAGAAAATCTAGTTTAGGAGGACAGCTTGATGTAGATATTGTCCATCCAATGGGGAATATTGCAGTAGAAAATATTACTTGGGATAATTTGGATCAGATGAAACCGGGCAAATACAGATTCTTCGTACATCAGTACAGTGGAAGTGTCAAGAAAGGATTTAGAGCAGAAATCGAATTTAACGGCGAAATCCATTCATTTGATTACGGAAGAAGTATGAGAGCAGGAGAAAATGTTACAGTAGCAGAAGTTACGTTAGATAAGTATGGCAACTTTACGATTAATGAGAAATTAAGCGGCAGTTCTTCAATTTCCAGTAAAGAGATTTGGGGTATAAATACAAATCAGTTTGTTCCGGTATCCGTCATTAGTTATTCACCGAATTATTTTGACGAGCAGAAGGGAATTGGAAACAAACATTTGTTCTTTTTCTTAGATGGTTGCGTTAATGATGAAGAACCAAATGGTTTCTATAATGAATTCCTTAAAAATGAGCTTTTAGAGCATAAGAGAGTGTTTGAAGCTCTTGGTTCAAAGTGCCATACAGAAGACACGGAAGACCAGCTTTCAGGAATTGGATTCAGCCTGACAAAGAGAGATGAACTTATTGTTAAGGTGAAAGGAGCTACAGAACGAATTATGAAAATTAAATTCTAGGAGGTGAAATTTTATGAAAGAAAAAATGAAACAGGAAGCGGTTGAACGAATGGAAATGTTGGGGATTTCCCCAACTGCGATTAAAATATTCGAAGAAGATGGAGAGGTTGGGTTATCTGTTTCCCCAGCTTTTCCTATCTGTGAAATTACTCCAGAATATAAAAAACTCATAGATAAATGGGAAGAAAAAACTGGAAGTATGGCATATCACGCCATATATAATGGAGCAGCTGTTGGAGCTTTACTGTCTATTTTGTTTGTGTCCAGCGATGAAGAAGAATGGGAATTAGACAAGAGAGACATGGAGGCAGGATACCCAATGGCTTATGTGTTTAATCTCGACATCCCCGAATTTTCGGAATACGGGTCAATATCTGTAAAAAATGTAGACGGTATATTAGAAAGAATCGGTTAGAAAGGAGAGATCGTTATATTTCGGCATAATAGTAAAAAAGAAATGAAAAAATTTTTAGAAAGATGATGAATATGATTATTAAAGAGGAGGTGTTAATGAAATGGATTTGTATGAAAAGTTTGCTGAATATGCTAGAGGAAATAACGTTTTTGAAAATGATGATGAGAAAGAATCAGTGCTTGCAGTCGTTGACTTATATGCAGACCGTCCTGAATCCAGTTTAATCAATCGTTCGTCAAATCGACACTGTGATCCATATATTGATGAATATATGAGACGGCGGAGCCATGAGTTGATGATAGAAAGAATAGAAAAAGGACACTCTTTTTAAGTATCCTTACTTTTATATCGTAAAAGAGATGAGTGTATAGACAATTTTTCTTACTTACAAATTTATTATACAAGGAGATTTTATCATGAAAAATAAAAATTTATTTGAAGTAGCAACAAGAAAACAGTATAGATTTCCATACAAAGGGAACGCATCAGTAGAAGATTTATGGCATCTGTCGCTCACGGAATTAGATGCTGTGTTCAAAACTCTTAATACAGAAGCAAAAAAGAACGAGGAAGAAAGTCTTCTGAACACGAAAAGCGAGGAAGACGAAGCGATTTTAGACAAAATCGAGATTATTAAACACATTGTCAGAGTAAAACTGGAAGAGAAAGAAGCAAGAGAAAACGAAAAGAAAAACAGTGAATTAAAGCAGAGACTTCTCGGAATTAAGGCGAAAAGAGCAGATGAGGCGCTGGAGAAGATGACCGATGAGGAACTGAATAAAGCGATTGCAGAATTAGAAGCGTAATTATTTTAGCTGGCTGGCTTTTTGCTGGTCAGCTTTTTTTAAAGGAGAAGATCAGAAAGGTAGGAAAATAATATGTTATTGCATAGACAGAAATCATTGTACAGAATGGACACTGAAGAAAAAGAAAATTTAAAGGACATGGTTCTTGTTGCAATCAATGAGCTTACAAAATTTGAGCCGGGTATAACCGATGAGGACAGAGAGGAATTTGGAGTAGAATTTTCAAATATCGCGCCGTTTAATCCGGGAATGATAGAAGATGTTCTTATTGAGCTAGGATATGAAGAGGGAGAGTTAGATGCAACCGGATGGGAACACGATTACCAGTATCCTTTTACTCATCCAGACAAAAAGCATTTTCCTCCGGTTAAGTTAGTAGGAACAGGGTGGATTCACGAATGTAAGCTGCATGGAATGTACGATGATTATGAATCATATCCTCATTTGGAAGATAATCCGGAATATAAGAACAGGATTAAGCACGGAAGAAAACTGCTATCTAAAGCGATGGATAGAAAATAAAAAAGGAAGTTCTATAAAAATATAGAATTGGAGGGAAAGTAATGACAAGAGAATATTTAGAAAAAAATTATACTGTGTCGTCATATAATGAAAACACGAGCGAACAGTTAGATTATTATATTGACGAAAATCTATGTAAGGAAGGAGATGTAGCATATCTCTATTTCCACGAAGAGAAGAAAATTGAAGAGATGGAGATTGTCAAGATTATTAGACGTTCTTGCAACCACTATATTTACGATAATCTCATTAGAAGTAAAGATTTTTTACTGTACGGAGAAAGTAAATATAATGCAGATACCAGTGCAGAATTCATCACTGATAATGATTGCTATTTGATATGGTTTAAAACAATTAATAATACAGAGAGGTAAGTGGTCGTAGCAGCGAAAGGATCACTGTAACTATAAAATGAGGTGAGAAAATGAAATATAGAAGATATCTTAAGTGTATTTGTGATTACGATGAAGATTTAACAGGTAGAGATGACTTTGCTACTGTATGGACTGCCGGGAAAATATATGGGGCTATAAAGCACAGAGATGGCACGTATACTGTGGAAACTAATATGGGGACAAAAGGAATTGTTGGAGAAAAATATTCCTGCACTCCAGATTATTTTAAGGAGGTAAAGAATGTTAATTAAAACGCCGAAAGGGGATTATGTGTTTTATAAAGAAACAGATTCTATCGTCATTAAAAAGAAAAATATAGAGAATAAGCAAGTGTATGATGAAGGATTAATGAATTCGAAGACAACAATTGTTTTTATTATGTTAGTAAGGGAGGACGGAACACAGTTATTGTTAGATGTGGTTGGGAATACTCAATTAATCTCGGATTCTACCCTTGAAAGAATGGCAAAAAGAGAGGTGGAAGATTTGGTTTTAAATATAGTGAAGGATAAGGACTTAGATATTATTGAAATGATTCGTCCAAGCTTGAAAGAGATTGAAAGAGAAATCAGAGAATTAAGGCGGTGAGAAATGTGAAAGAGTTTCTATTTTGAAAAGAAATGATAAAAGGAGGGAGAGATATGAGGATAAAGTGGCAGATTATTAGCGAAGACAAGCAAGATAAGTCGACAAAATGGAGAGCGGAGATAAACAGCGAAAGATTTGGTAAGTATGCATGGATAGAACTTATCGCTTTGCAGCCAAAAGGAAAAGAATATATAGTCAGCATTAAATGTCCAGAAAAACTGGAGGTTATTAAATGCACATCTTTAGCAAACGCAAAATCGTGGATTAGAAAGCATTTAGGAGGCAAATAGACTTTGAATACAAAGAAGATAATCGAAGGTTTAGAGAGATGCGGATTCCGGTTAATAGAAAATTACGAAGACAGCCATTTGCTTTTTCGCCGAGATATAGAAAAGATTCCGTTTATTTTTGTGGTGGTTGTGCCGCATGAAGGAAATGGAAATAGGATTATGCTCAGGGCTGACCCGGAGGAAAATCATGACAGATGGTCTAATTGTGACTTTCAGCGGTTTTATAAAAATGAATACGACTTAATTGAGAACTGGAATCGCATCCTGATATTTGATTATGACGAATGTAATTAGAAAGAAGGGAAGCGAATTGAAGAACGAGATTCGAGTAAAGGTAGATGGAGGGTATTTAGTATCTGGCAGAAATGAAGACCCGAATTATGATGGTATATATGTTTGTTTTGAATCGGATTCCGGAGATGTTATAGATATCGTTCTTGCGGAAGCAAAATCAGAGAATAATAAAGAAATAATTGATATCTATAGTTACGAAGATGTTAGTTCTGAACAATGGACGAGCAAATTCTCCATTAAAACAAAAGATATTAAGGAGGCAATGTATGATGAATGATTTAATTTTAAAAACAATCAAAGAAGTGGAAGATTTAAATTATGATACACCGGAAGGAATCATTCAGGATTCAGATACGATTCTCGTAGACCTGCTGGATAAAGCAGACTTTGAAATTTCCGGCATATCTCAGGATATTTTCAATATCTACAAAAAGAGTAAAGATAAAGAAGCCGTAAAGGAAATGTTCTTTGAATTTGTTGGTGTGGAATTTGAAGAATATTTAGTCAAATGTTTAGAAGAGATTACTCGCGGAGAAGCATCGGCTGATAAGTTTCTGGTTACTATAATAAAAACATGTGAACATACATATTTAGTTGGAGCTAGCTCCAAAGAAGAAGCAATAGACATTGTAAATGAGGAGTACGGCGGCACTTGTGAAAATACGGATAGCTTTAGCGAAGAATATTTTGCCAGACGGCCGAATAAAAACGACGACTTGGATTTATATGAGACTTGCGAATAAAACAGGAAGGAGATTTTATCATGGGACATTTTATGCGTGGATTTGGTGAGGCTACATTTAAAGGTAGCGTTAATATTTCTGAGTTAGATAATAAGTTGTATGTTCTTGGCGAGTTAGATTATAGAATCAGGCATGGGAAAATCGAATTTTTAACTAAAGAAGAATATTTTGAAAAAGATTCTTTAGAAAGTTATGAGTTAGGAGACGATGTTCTATACTTTCTAGATATCTTGAATCCAAATATAGTAAAAGGAAGTATTGCTTATTTTAACGATAGAAATAGATGTTGTGAATTTATTTTCGATCCGGAAACTAAAGCATGGAAGCAGGAATTAGATCTCAGTGATTGCGATTTTGAGATATATACAGACGAACAAATGATTAAGGAGTTAATAGAAAGAGGATATGCGGTTTCAAAAATTTACTCGGAGAACAGAGATTATGAATGGATTGTCTGCAAGAACGACGATGGGGATGTAGACATCACGAGATTTATCGGAACTAAAGATGAGGTGAAACAGCATTTATTGCGAATAATTCAATTTGGCAGAAGTGGAGTCGAGCAAAGAGAGTTTGAGATAAATTCAGTTGATGACCTTCGAGTTATAAGAGGCGGATGGAGAGTTTTCGCAAAAGAAAAATATGACGAGGGAACGGTGGAGTACTCCGCGATAGAGGTTAATCATATATTTACAACATAATTGCCATTATAAACAGTATGAGACTTAAGAAAAGGAGTGAACAGAGATGACAGTAGAGCAGTTGAGAAAATCTGAAGAATATTTTAAAACAATTGATAAAATTCGAAGATATCCAAAAGGTTTTCGATTTACTTTATATTATTCAAGTATCCCAAGAGCAAGGGCAAATGCGCTGGAGATACTTATGCATGATTGCATTAAAATGGGGCTTGTAGAAAGTGTTTCTATCGGAATTGCTTTGCCGGGTATTAAAGCGGACGAAACATTTAGAAGACTTTAGGAGAATCTGGAAGGAGACGAAAAATGAGAATAGAATCTACTGAAAAATATCCTATCTATATCGTAACGGAAGATTCGTTCGGAACAGCGTATTGTATCAAGGCAAATAAATGTAGCGATATTCTTGATGATATGCATGGTAATCATGAACATGTTCCAAGAGATAACGCAAAAGTATTTTTTGCGGCGTATGATGGAGAGCCAATTAACCCAAATAAATACACAGACTTTAAGTCATGTGTAGAATATATTTCTCGTTTCATGACATTTGTTCCTCCTACACACGATTCTGAGTACATATGGGAAGTAGTCGGGGACGGAATGTTTGAAAATTCAGTATTTGCGCGCTGTTCAACAGAAGGAAAAGCAAAGGAGGCGGTTGAATTCTTAAAAGAATCTCTAGAAATAACATCTATTAAGATTTTGCCTCGAGTATTAGATAAGATTGTAACTAAAAGTGGGATTATGTATTTTAGGTGACGAATATGAAGCGGGAAGCATATAAATGTGTTGGTGTCTGCCATGACAAGTACAGGCTGTATTATGACGGAAAGCACAATGAGTTTTTCGTCTTAACGCCAAATTTCAGGATTACACAAGCACCAAGGAGGATATCTAATCAACTGGCTGACTGGTGTAAACACATGATAGAAGAGTATTTAAAGGATTGAGTCAATAAGGAGGAGAGTTGATGATTAAAAGTTTTTTTAATGCAAACAACGTGAGCGAAATCAACGCAATATATATGACAAAAGAATTCCAGAATGTCATTGCAGGAAATAAGGAAATTATAGTATATATCCCCACAGCAAAGGAGTTTTTGTTAATCAATTTTACTAGAGGGGAAAATCTCTTACCAGAAGATATAGAATCAGGAATGAATGATTCAGCTTACATAAGAGTTCTTTCAGTTAATGAGGATAATTGCATCTTCGAAAGTGACGTGGCGGAAATAGTGTTTAATGATGAAAAATCTGATTATTACACTAATTTAAAGCACCTTTGCACTGAATGTATGAAGATGATTGGATATTATGCTGGCTTAAATTATGTGATTATGGGAATTTGTGATGTTCCTGCGGTATGAACAGAGAGGAGAGCAACTATGGAAGTAAAATATTACGAGTTAAACTGTGGGAGAAAGGCAACAGAAGAAGAATTAAGGAATAGTACTGGCAATGGGAGTGAAATTTGCAGAGGACTTATTGACGCAGAATATAGTATTGCGATTAAAGCAGATCATTATCCTAATTTTGAAGAAGCAGAAGAATTCATTAAAGATGATTTAAAAAGATTCGGATATGATGGTGTTTATGGAATTACGCCGTTAACAGAACAGGAATTATATTCATTTTTTGATACGGAAAATATTGGTAAATGGAAAGTGTTGAGTAAATGAAAAATGAGGAGGTATAAGTTATGCTGGAAATGAAAAATGGGTTTGTAGAGACAGATAGCGACTGTATGCAGTGCCGAAAGGACTTAGGAAATAGAGAGTTCTTATTTATTCAAGTAATTAGTTCTGACGAAGAGGGGAAGTACTTTGTTGTTGCGGATAAAGAAGACTTAAAAGAAATGTCGTTAAATGATATTAAGACCGCAGTATCTGGATATTACGACGGGATTCTGGGAATGGAACAAACTTACAATCTTCCGCTCGGTCAACTTGATGATATTGTCGCAAAGTGTTCGTTTGAAAGTCGAAGATTTTGGCACAAACATGAAAGTGAAGCAGTGACATGGACAAGAGCAGAAAATATTATTCAGTGCTTTATAAATATTAGAGGGATGTTATTTAGGGAAAATTAATAATTATATTTTAAAAAAGAAAGGTATAAATAGATGTTTACTCAGAATACAGATATAAGAAACTATATTCATAGCTGCGATGTAGAAAAGCTTCCGATTACATATGAGGACAAGATGGAGGTAGAATTATTTGGACACAAAATTTTAGTAGAAAAGAACGAGTGGCTCTGGCATCTGCATTTGAAATTGACAGATGTATGTAATGCTCAATGTTTTTTCTGTGTGGAACAGAATTCAGAACGCGAAGAAAACGCATACAAATATGTAGAACGAGTGGATTTAATGCTAACAGAAATGGAAAAGGCAGGAATATTATATTCAGTCTCAGTAACCGGAGGAGAACCATTGCTTTTCAATAAATTTGATGCATTATGTGAAGTGCTGAGAAAACATGATATTAAGTTCCTTACAATGAACACTAATGCCAAATATTTATACAAGCATTTGGATAAAATAGACGGCCTATTTGATTTTATTGATATTAGCCGCCACGCAATTTCAGATCAGAGGAATAATGAGATATTTGGGACAGATATGCCTACCCTAAATGAGCTTAAAACGATTAAAGAAAACCTTAAATATACGAAAATGCGATTGCAGTGCGTGCTATGCGACGTAAATAGTATAGATGATGTTATGGCATATATTAAAGCCTATTCGTTTGCCGACGATATTTCTTTTAGAAAATTAATGAAGCTGGATTCTCGAACAGGGATTGTATATGACGACAAAGAAGAGTTATATAATCAGATTCTCGAATACGCTTTTAATAATTTTTTGTTTGTCGAACAGACGGTGCAAGATTATTATGTGTACGAGATATGGAGGTGTGAGAACACATGTATTACATTTAGTTATTCAAACATGAAAATGCTCAGTGAAGTTGAAAAACACGAAGATGACTCTGTATGTAGAGAATTTATTATTCATCCAGACGGAGTTGTTTCTGGAAGCTGGAACAAAGGAATGAAAATAATTAAAAGATAAATGGAGAACAAAAATGATATACAGCATAGGAGATAAAATAGAGTGCATAATTCCGGTAAATTCACAATGTCTTAATATGTCTAATCCTAATTTTTATATTAAGAAAGGAGACGTGTATATAATTACGGATAAAGATGATTTTTCGGATGAGAATTCTTGTCATTGGTACGAAATGACATCGGCAGAAAATAAAAGCATTTTGATAAGCGCATGGAATGATTATCCAGAGCATATGATTCTTCAAGAATGCTTTGAAAAGAAATAAGTAAAGATGTTGAGCGACAACTAAGTCGCTCTTTTTATTTGGAGGAAAATTGAGTAAGAGAAAAATTATTTTATTGCCAGACAAATTCAAAGAGAAAACAGGAATTCATATTGTAACGAAGCACAGAGGTAAAATGAGCGGTATGGCATCATTGTCCACATCTTGTCTTTGCAATGAATATTGTAAGAAGTACAGCAAGGACGAAAAGAATATATGCTCATATTGTTACGCAAACACTAGCCTAAGAATTTTTCCGGGAATGCAAAGAAATTGTGAGCGGAATACAGAGATTCTTACATCTCGAATACTTTCACTAGAAGAGCTACCAATATTAAATTATTCATATTTCAGGTTTGAAGCATTTGGCGATTTGATTAATGAAACGCAGCTCATGAATTACTTTAATATTTGCCGCAAAAACAAAGGAACTCATTTTGCCTTATGGACAAAAAATCCTTTCATCATTGAAAAAGTCATTTCTAACGGAGAAAAGAAACCGCGGAATTTGCAAATCATATTGAGCAGCATGAAGATAAATCAGCCTGCAGATGGCTCGAAATGGAGCTTTGTAGATAAAGTATTTACAGTATATTCAGATGAATACATTGAGGCGAATAACGTGAAGATTAATTGCGGTTCAGAACCCTGTCTTTTATGCAGGAAATGTTATTGCAGTACAAAGAATAAAACCATTAATGAACGGCTTAAAATACGAAGAGTTAAAGGAGAAAATGTTGCGTAAATTTGATATAATTCGGCGAATTGAGACGACAAAGTACATTCCCCATGATATAATGTCAGAAAGGGGGTATACATATGGGAGTTAGAGGATATTCATCTACAGTTATAGTCACAGGAATTATATTAACGCCGCTTGTTGCAATTATTAAAGATGGCTGGCCGCTTGGGGTTATTTTCCTTTGGATAATATGTGGATATCTAGCTATCAAATCAAACATAGAAGTCGAAAATTCTCCTTATACTTTAGCTAGAAAATACAATTCGAACCCAGAAAAGTATTTGCTTCCAGATTTTATAAGGAAGATGGGAGTTGTAGATTGGGTTCCCAAAAAAGGAATCGTAGAAATACCAGCCGTATATCAGAGAGATAGGTACATAGCTTTAGCTACACAGCATGTCGCTCTTTTCGGCTTACAACACGACGGGGTAGAAATCACGAAATACAGATATAAGGCAATCGTAGACCATTTAGCTCCCGGAGGAGCATATAAAGTAGATAATTATGGAATATACAGAGAGGGGCGCTCTTCTGTAGGAGAAATTTCAAAAGAAGACGAGGAAAGTATTTGCGGCTTTGGTAGAGATCTCAAAAGAATCTATGTTCTTATGCTTTCAAAAGTAGACGGGAAACTTATTGTTCAGCCACCTCATTGGCAAAATGAAAAAACTACAGCGGAATTTTCGAAATTTTATAATTATTACGATGGCTATAAATATGACAGTAAAACAAAGAAATGCTATAAGATTAATATGCCCCTCGTAACAGATGAAAATAATAAGTGTCCCAAAGTGGCAGATGCAGATTATAGGAGGTACAGGAGGGAATAAAAAAATGAAAGGAAGGTTAGAAACTCGATTAAAAACTGAAGGAACAATTCAAAAACAGCTTTCTGACTCGCCAAAATACTTGCAGGATTATGCGTACAATTTGGCTTCATCAAAAGAACCTAAAACAGTTTTAGAGTATGTGAGAAAAATTAAACTGTTTTTATCGTTCTTAAATGAAGATTACGAGCAAATAGATATCTCTAAAGTCACGGATTTAGACATTAGCCGATACATAGCTAGTCGAGAGGTGAAAAAGGTCAAAGTAAAAAACAAAAAAACCGGAAAAGTAGAGGAAAGGGTATCTGCTACTTCCGCTTCTTATTTAAAGGGAACCCATACAGTGCTTATGGGTTTCTTTTCTTATCTGCAACTAAAGGGATATATTGAGGCGAATCCGGTTAAAATGGTTCAAAGAATCAGAAGAGAAGATTCGGTTAAAAGAAGGCGTTTTAAAGAAGATGACTTGAGAAAAATAATGGAATCGGTAGAAAGCCTCAATAAAGAAGGAAGTTACATTAAATGCAGAGACGAAGCGATTATAATGCTGCTCATAAATACTGGGATGAGAGAGACGGCACTTACGGAAATCAACGTGGAAGATATTAATTTTAGCGAAAATAAGCTTACAATAATTGATAAGAGACATACGACTCATGAGTATTATTTAAATGATATGTTGAGCTCAATCTTAAGAAATTATATCGAAAAAAGGAAAGAGTATCTAGGAGAGGAGAATCAAATGGATGCTCTTTTTATTTCGCAAAAAAAGAATCGCATACATCCCAATTCGATTGCCGATTTGGTAAAAAAGTACACGCTGAATTCTCTCGGCGCGGCATTATCTCCGCATAAATTGAGAGCCGCATTTTGCACAATACTTTATGAGAAGACAAAAGACATAGAATTTGTTCGCGATGTCGTTGGACATAAAAGCTCTTCTACGACGAGAAAATATATCGTCAAAGACGGAACAGAAAGAATGAAAGCGTCGAACATGATGGCAGATATCTTCAAACAGTAGGCCGGAGAATATCCGGTCTTTTCTTATAAAAAAATGATCGAAAATTAGAAGTAGTAAGTAAAGAAATAATTAAAGAAAGAGAGAAAGGGTTATGCTATATGTAATGCAAAAAGGAAACCAATATATACGCTTGAGCGATACGGGAAAGGTAGATTACGTAGGATTAAAAAAGGCGACAAAATTTACGTCGGATGAAGCAAGGAGAACAAGGCTAAAAGCTCCTGTGAAGACAAGAGGATTTGAAATACTCGAACAGCCCTCAAAAGGAACTAAGGAAAGTAAAAAAAGGAAGAAGTCTCTACGAAAACAATTTAGCGTAGCAGAAAGAAATAAAGTTTACAATAAGACAAAAGGGCATTGCGGAATTTGTGGCGAATTTGTTCCGTTCGATTCTTTTACGATAGATCACATTGTCCCGATATCAAAAGGAGGAAGCGACGCAATAGACAATTTGCAATGTTCTTGCTTGGTTTGTAATCGAATTAAGCAGGATATCTTGCCGGAAGACTTGTTCGATAAGATTTCTGCAATAATTTCATATCAACTCAAAGTCGGCGGGAAAATCGAAGTGGATAATCTCTTGAAAGATTGCGTTAAAAAGAAAGTGTCAACAAAATTCTCTTCAATGAAAAAGAAAAAAGGGAAACATAAGCATGACAAATAAAGAATTAATAGATTTATGTAATGAACGCTGGGATAGAATAAGAGAGATATATCCAGAAAATCCATGTTTAGACTGTGAATATGGGAGTAAATGTGATACATTTTGGCTCAAATATCGAGACACGCCTTATAAAGAGCAATATGGCAGATTATACACGGATGAAGAAATTTCAAATTAAGCTGGAAAAAGATGGAAGCGAAAAAACGAACAGAGGTTCGAAAAAATACTTGACACTTTAACATAATACATGGTATATTATGACAAGGAAAATAAAAAACCGCCCCTTAAATGGTGTTGGAGCACCTCGGGGCGGAAACGCAAATGCTTTGTCCAAAAAAGAACAAAGATTGTAAGGATATGTTGGAGCATACCCCTACGTTTCTTTATCTTACTACACAATTCTTTTTAGGTCAAATAAAAATTTCTTAATTATTTTCCAAAAAGTAACTAAATAATAGGGAAAAGTCGCAATATAAAAAAATGTTTTCGTGTAACGAACAGTTGTTTGCACCCTGAAAACATTGAAAAACTACTTAGTTGACTTTCCTAAAACCGCATGGTTAAGCCATATTTCGGGTGTGAAATGCGTCCGTTATATGGAAAACCTTGCCGGGGTACTGCGACACTTGAAAGTGTTAGTGTCCGAAAGAGAGGTAAAAGTGAATAAAGAAAAAATCATTGAAGAGTATTATGGGAACGATGCTGCGAAAATCAGAAAGATGGTCGATAAGATTATTGAGCGGAATAGATTTTCCAATTTCTCAGATCGAGATGACTGCTACTCAATTGCGAATGAAGTATTCGTACAAATTCTGGATACTTATGACGGGAAAAGAGATTTTAAAGGATATCTGTATACTTGTTTGTCGAACAAGATTAAGCAGGAACAGACGCGGAGAAATGCCATCAAAAACGGAGGAGACAAACTCATTGAATCTCTGGATTACACTGAGGATGACGAGGAATCTAATCCATATGAACTTATCGAAGGAGGAGCATCAGCAGAAGATGAATTCTTAGATAGTTGCGGAGAATGGAGTAGTCCAGCAGTAGCAGAATATTTCAGCAAATTAAGTCCAATGCAGATGGAAATTGCGAAATTAAAGTCTGAAGGATACACGTTTGAAGAGATAGCGCAAAAACTCGGAATTACATTAAGCAGGTATTATGAGCTTTGTAATGATATGACATCTATTGAGAAGACAAGAAGCTTAATCAGTTCAAAAAATAAAACAGTAAAAAAAGAAGTAGTTATTAAAGGAGAACCATCTATGAAGAATCCCAAAGCAGCAGCAACCCCAGCAACAAGCACAAGCGAAAAAACAAAAATGATTGCATTATCTGTAATCTCAATCTGTTTACAGTTAGATGCTCGGAGTATTTTAGACAATCATCCATTACAGAGAGCGTCAGGTCAGTGGTCGAAAATTATGCAGAGTAATTTAATATCAGATTTATTACAGGGAAATGCCATCCCTCCATTACTGCTGGCAGAACAATACATTAACGGCGTTGCTTATAAATGGCTCTTAGATGGGAAACAGAGACTTGTTGGAGCTATTTATTCATACTTAAATGATGGATTTAAAATAAGTAGAAATGTAGAACGGAGCATGATTGAATATCAGGCAAATGAGAAGGATGAAAACGGAAACATCGTCTGCGATAGTTACGGTATTCCGAAGAAGATTAATTGCGAATTCGATATTAGAAATAAGAAGTTTTCTCAGTTACCAGAAGAATTACAGGAAAGATTTAAGAATTATAACCTTCAGATAACGCTCAATCTTAACTGCACAAAGGAACAGATTGAGTATGATATCAGAAGATATAATCAGTCAAAACCTATGAGTGTTGCCCAGAAAGGAATTACATATCTCGGAGAAGATTTTAGCAAGATTGTTAAAACACTTTCAGTTAAGCCATTTTTCAAGGAAAAAGGAAACTATAGTCTGTCCGAATTTTATAACGGCAAATTAGACAGGACAATTATTGAGTCTATTATGTCAATCAACTTTTTAGATAAGTGGAACAAGAGCAACGATGTGAATTGTACTTACCTGAAGGAAAATGCAAAGGTAAAACAGTTTGATGCTTTAGAGGAAGTTATTGACAGGCTTTATGATGTTGTGACTGACGAAGTGAGTGATTTATTTGATTCAAAGAATTCATTTGTGTGGTTCACTTTATTTGATCGGTTTACAAAGACAGCGATTGGCCGCACAGAAACCGAAGATGAGAAGTTTGTAGAATTTTTGGTTGCGTATAAAGAAGAGTTACATAACAGAAAAGTCGATGGAGTCACAACAGAAGACATTGACTATAGCGCAGGAACAAAAGGAAGAGCGGCAGTTAGAAAGAAATTAGAACACATTGAATCATTGATGAATGAATTCTTAGGAATAGAAGTTTCCGAAGGAGTTGAATCTTTTGAGACGAATAGCGTAATTGACGATTATGTGGAGGATTTCTGCTCAACAAATCTTATGGAAAATGCGATTTCGGGAGACATGAATAAAATAAGAGCCGCTGTTGGAAGCTTAATGTTCGTAAAAGGATTGAATGATTCTTCGGATAAAGCCATTCAGGAATTTATTTCCGGTAATAAATACTCAGAAGAAGATATCTCCGATATGGAACTGTACTCATCTGCACTAAATGATTGGAGCGCCGAAGTGGATAATAACTCAAGAATATTTGATGCAGAGAATATTCCGGCATTAACGAAGATTGTTGCTAAATCATACGAACTGGAAATGGATGAAGCCGTTTCAATTGAATGGTTTAAGAATCTCGTTGAAAATTACGGCACAAACGTAAAATTTTCCGGGGTAAATACAGAAGATTATAATATGATGTTTAATAGTTTAAACAACTATATGACATACAAAGAAGAGAAACTTGAGGATGCAGCGTAAGGAGGGCTTATGGCAAGAAAAATTAATTTGCAGCTTAGAGACGACGTAGTGATGATTGCAATGACTATCATTACGGATGATGGAGAAGACAAAGGAACTTATTCCGTCGAGCAGAGATTGTATACAACGGAGGATTTCGAGTCGGAGGATGAAACATGATATTCAAGGACTTGATAATCTGTTAAATATAAGAAGAGGAGGAAAGCAGTTTTGTTTGTGGTTTTTCTAATAGGAGTTTTTATCGCGGGTTTTATAGGTCTATTGCTGGTTTATATCGGCAACAGAGTCTTTAATAAGATGAAGATGGACGATATGAACTCCGAAATGGAGATGAAAATTAAAAAAGAAGTAACGAATTTTAAGGAGAAAAGCGAATGAAAAAGATTATTGCACTTGTTTTAGTAGTAGTATTTGCGATTTTTGGAGGAATTTTTGCGGTAACGCATATAAAAGTTATCGATGCCGGTAAAGTCGGAGTTATTTACTCTGCAAATGGTGGAGTTAAGGATGAGATATATCGTGAGGGATGGCACTTTGTTCCGCCGATGCATAAAGTAAAAGAGTTTACTATTGGAAATGAGCAGTTGGTACTTTCAAAAGATAAAAGAGAAGGTTCTGAAGGAGACGATTCCTTTAAAGTTGCAACATCTGATGATGCAAGTATTGGATTAAGTTTTCAGATGAGCTATAGATTTATTGAAGAAAATGTTGTTGATACATATAAGAAATTTAAAGGCATGAGCGGAGAAGACATCGTAAATAATCGAGTAAAAACGGTTATCAAATCAAAAATTTCCGAAGTTACTACAAATTATAGCATGATGGATATTTACTCCGGAAACAGAAGCGAGATCAATCACAAAATCACAGAATATCTAAACAAAGATTTTAGCAGCAAGTACGGAATCGAAGTATTGGATGCCTCTATTATTGACGTTCATTTAGATAAGAAGCTTAAACAGGCAGTTGAAAATCGTGTGCAGGCACTTCAGAAGAAACAGCAGGCACAGGTTGAGCAGGAAACTGTAAAAGTAGAAAATGAGACTAAGTTACTGGAGGCAAAAAATAACGCCGAAATTAAGAAGACAAAAGCTGAAGCTGAAGCCGCATCTAATCAGACAATCGCAAAGAGTATCACAAAAGAATTAATCGAAATGAAACTGGCAGAAGCAAGACTTGAGCATGGTTGGATTACGACTCAGGGAGCTGGAGCAGTGGTTACAAACGGAGGCAATTAATTTATGTGGTTATTTCTTTTGATATGCGAATTAGTATCTGTAGCGATATGGGGCATTATGTGTACTGAAGATTTATTTTCTCAAATTATTCCCGGAAATAGGTGTGATGTAGGAGATAAGGTATTTTTCCTTTTATTTGTAGCTATTTTCGCCGGATGGTTTATGCCCTGGTATTTCATATGCCTTTTTATAAGAGCTATCAAAAAAATTATAGAATAAGTTATTGCAGGAGGATTTTTCATGAGTAAACCAAATAAGAACCGTAAGAAATACTACGAAACATACAAGCAGGAGAATCGTCGCGTAAAGAATAAAGATAAGAAGAGAGAAAAGCACGAAAAACGAATGGCGAAATTTGCAAAACGCCGAGAAGAAGGAAAATCTTATTCTTATAAACCAAATCCATTCGAAGAGGGAACAGAAAAATACATCTTAGAAGAGAATAACAGAAGATGTAAAAATAATCGCCCGATTGATATTGGAAAGTGGGACAGTGCTATGAGAAAGCTCAAGAATCGTAGAGATAAAGAGCTGGAACTGGCAAAAGCTCGCAAAGAGGCTCGAAAAGGAAGTCGAAAGAAATAAAAGAAGTTAGTCATTAAATTGCAGGGGTTGACCTCCCTGCTTTTATAAACCCAAAATAAAAAAGGAGAAAGTATGTCAGAAGGAAAAAGTGTTTTTGAAGTTTTAAATTCTATTGATGTTTCCGGGAAAGTAAAAGAGAAAAATAAGCTCTCATATCTTCCGTGGGCATCTGCTTGGGCGGAAGTGAAAAAGGTTTATCCAGAAGCTTCATTCGAGATTAAGAAACAGCAGATGGAGAATGGAATTGAGAGACCTTGGCTGGACGACGGCAAGAGTGGGTGGGTAGAAGTTTCTGTAACAATTAATGGACAGACTATCACAGAAATGCTTGCAATTATGAATTTCAGTAATAAAGCTATTCCGGCAGACCAAATTACCGCAACAGACGCAAACAAGTCAATTAAAAGATGTCTCACAAAAGCGATCGCAATGCACGGCTTAGGTCTATATGTATACGAAGGTGAAGATGTCCCAGAAGATACGGCAAAAACAATCGAAATCAAGTCTGTAATCAAGGATATTGTCGCAAAGAAATGCACAACAGAAAAAGGAAGAGCAAAAGTTGGAGAGCTTTGCAAAGAAGCAGAAAAGAAGGCATTTCCTGTAATTTCGGATGAAGATATTCGAGGAGATTATACAAAGATTGAAGATTTAGAGATTTTACAGACACTGAAAACGCAGCTTATGGCGGTTAGAACAAAATAGAACGGAAGGAAGATAGTATTTGGCGAATGATTCGCTGAAAAAACATCATTCATTTAGTAGCCTAGATTGCTTTGATAAGTGCAAATATATGTATTACATAAAATATGTACTTGGAGAAGACGGGGCGGAAGAGTATTTGGCGGAGGGAAATTATTATGCCGAAGTAGGGTCTTTTATGCATGAAATTCTTGCGAAGATTTTTGAAGGCACTCTCTCCATTGATGATGCTCCTAATTATTTTATTGAACATTACGATGAATCCGTATTTTATAAAGTCAAGAAATCCATTATGGACAAGATATATGATTTATGTCTGGATTATTTGGTGACAGAAGATTTTAGCTGGGCAAAGGGTTATGAAGTTGTTGGCGTTGAACTAAGAACAGAATTAACCATTCAAGGATACAATTTTCTTGGATTCATTGATTTATTATTAAGAAACACAGAAACTAGCGAATACTGGCTTATTGACCATAAAAGCGCACCGTATCCATTTAGGAAAGATGGCACTGGGGTTTTGGCTAAGTCCAAAAAAAGTTTTGAGTCATATAAAAGGCAGATGTATTTATATTGTCATGCAGTAAAGCAACTGTATGGAGAATTTCCGCAAAAAATTACGTGGAATCATTTTAAGGAAAAGAAACTGGCAACAATCCCATTTCAGATGGAAGAATATGAAGACACAATAAAATGGTTTTCTGAGACTATAAAAAAGATAGAAGAAGAAGAGAATTTTGAGCCGACGAAAGAGTTCTTTCACTGCACATTTATTTGTGATTATAGAAATTGTTGCGAATATAAAAAGTATGAATAAAATTGGAGGATATGTATGAATCTTGTTGTAGAAATTGGAAGATTAACTAGAGACCCAGAAGAAAGAAACGGAGCGGTTAGATTTACTACCGCAGTTACTAGAAGATTTAAGAATAAGGACGGACAGTATGATTCTGACTTTATTAATTGTGTTGCATTTGCAAAAACTGGGGAGTTTATTCAGAAGTATTTTCATAAAGGCGATAAAATTGCCATTACTGGAAGAATTCAGACAGGAAGTTATACTAATTCTGAAGGGAATAAGGTGTATACCACAGATGTTATTGTAGATAATGCAGAGTTCGTAGAAAGTAAAGGAGCTTCAAGTGCTGGAGCTGCACCAGTAGAATCAGTCAAAGGAGCACCTAACCCACAGGATGCTTTTATGCAGGTTCCAAGCGGGGATGATGCCGAATTACCATTTTAACTAAGTCTTGCTAAAGGAGGTAGGAGGGCTTCGCGCTCTCCGATTGTAATATGGCAAAAGAAAAGATATATAAATGCAGATATAACCATTGCAAGCATGAAACAAAAGACGTTCTTGCTTCTGAAGCAGTCAAAGAAGGGAATAGATATTACCACAAAGACTGCTATAAAACCAAAGAGGATATTAATAAAATTGTAGAATTATTTTCTGAACATGTGAATCCGAATGTAGTTTTCGCCGTTCTAAGAAAAGTAATAAACAACATTGTGTTTACTCGTGGAGTAGATAGCGGCTTATTGTTATTTGGACTGAACTACTATATCAGCAATAAAATTACGCTGAATTACCCTCAAGGATTATATTATGTGATTCAGAATAAAAACGTAATTAAAGGATACACAGAAAAGAAAAATAGAGAATATTTAATTGAGCAGAAGAAAAATATGCAAAAAATTGAAGACAATGAAGAAATGGAATCTTCGTTTACATATAAACCAAGCAAACGCAAACGCAAAAGCTTTGCAGATATCTTAGGATAGGAGTGGTATTCTGGCAGACTTATCGTTGATTTCGGATCAGCAAGCAGAGTCAGGAGTGATTGCAACTCTTGTATATCATCCGGATTTTATCCTGCACACAGATTATCTTAAGCCCAAATATTTCTACGATGTGTGTAATGGCTGTATTTTTTGGGCGATACAGGAGTTATATAGAAACGGAATAGAAAATATTGACGCAATAAACATAAGTAGTATGCTGAATTCAAATCAGGCAGTAAAGAAAAGAATTCAATCATATAATCTTACAGACATCCAAGAGTTTATAAATATGGCTCAATACGCCGCCCGGCATAGCTTAGAAGAATATAAATTTCTAGTAGGCACGGTAATAACTTGTGCTTATAAAAGAGACACATATAAAAGCACTGTAGAAATTCAATCTCAGTGTTTCAATCCAGATATTACGCTTAATGATTTAAATAAGTCGATAAACGATAAAAATAACAAGCTTACCGAACAATACCTCATTAGCAATGAAATAAAAATGTTCGGCGATATGATGGATGAATTATTAGAAGAGATAGAAGATTCTCGGACAGATGATGGAATTTGTGGCTTTCCTTCAAAATTTCCGGCTTTAAGCGAGTATTTTACTTACGAGAAAAAGGAACTTGTTTTATTGGCAGCAAGAATGAAAAAAGGAAAGAGTTTTTATTTCTTAAATGAAGTCATGTTCCAATTGAGACATGGTGTTCCAGTCCTATACCTCGACACTGAGATGTCGTCAAAAGCCTTTCTTCTAAGGGCATTATCCAATTTAACAGGGTTAACTATAAAGTCAATAAAGAATGGAACATTTGATAACGCCGGAGCTGAAAGATTAACGAGAGCAAAAGCGTTTTTAAAACAAGCTCCTTTTGTTCATATGTATGTTCCAAATGCTTCGAAGGATGAAATATACTCCATTTGTAAAGTATTGAAATATAAAATGAACTTAGAAATAGTCGTATATGATTACATAAAAGAAGACGAAGGAAGTTCTTCTGAAATCTACAATCAACTCGGAGCTATGACTACATTCTTAAAAAATACAATCGGAGGAGAACTTGATTTAGCGGTTATTGCAGGAGCCCAGCTTAATAGGCAAGACGAAATTGCAGACAGCGACAAAATTGCTCGTTACGTTTCAACTATTATGGTTTGGCAAGAAAAGACATCGGAAGAAATTCAGTCAGATGGAGGGTTAGAGTATGGAAACTTTGCAATTAGGATACCAGTAAACAGGAATGGCCCACAAACAGGAGAAGGAGAATATATTTCTATGTCATTCGACGGGAGTGCATCAAGGATTTGGCAGCCAAGACAGCCGCAAAAACTCCCATTTGTTTCATAAGAAAGTAGGTGATTGAGACGCATTACGACAGCGAAGCTCTTAAGGAGATGTGTAATCAAATAGATTTGTTAGAATATGCAAGTCAAAGTGTTGATTTTACGAAAAGAGGTCGCGATACTTATGCGGCTCATTGTCCTCTTCATGTAGATAAAACACCTTCTTTATTTATCACTCCGAGCAAAAATGCTTTTTATTGCCAATCATGTCATCAAGGCGGAAATCTCCTTACTTGGCTAATTAAAATGGAACATCTATCTTTTAAAGAAGCGGCGGAAAAGCTATGTCAACTCTCGGGAAAAGATATTTCGGAGATGAAAGTATGTGAGTCTCTTAGATATTATAAATCTCTAAAACGAATGCAAGAAGAGAAAAGGGTTGGAGTTGTAAAACGAGAGATTTTGCCGGAATCAAGAATCGAAAGATATAGTGATGAAGTTCCGCAGGAGTGGGTAGACGAGGGGATTTCTGCTGATGTTATGAAACAATTTCAAATCAGAGTGGACACGCATTCAAATAGAATAGTTTATCCTGTCAGAGATAAGGAGTTTAATTTGATTGGGTTTAAGGGGCGAACAAGATTTCCGAATTATAAAAGTCTGAATATTCAAAAGTATATGAATTATACGAAAATAGGGACAACGGATTTTTTCGCCGGGATGAAAGAAAGTCTTCCTTATATAAAAGAGAAAAATGAAATCATTATTTTTGAAGGATTAAAGAGTGTTTTGAAACTATGGTCTTGGGGGAAGCAGCTTAATGCGGTTTCTTCGGAGACTAGCGTTTTAACTATAGAACAAATAAAAATCATCTTGTCGATGGGGATTAAAAATGTAGTAATAGCTTACGACAATGATGTGGGTTTGTACGAAATAAAAAACAAGATGCAAATTTTAAGACGCTTTGCAAATGTTTTTGCGGTAATAGATTCTCGGAAAATATTGAGCGAAAGCAAAATGTCTCCGGTTGATGACGGAGAAGAAATATGGAATCAGCTATATGCGAGACGAATCAAAATATAGAAAGGAGAGCTTAGTCGAAAAGTAACGATAATAAGCTCATTTTTTGCACCAAAAACATCTAAGGAGAGAAATGACAGTTTTAGATTATGCAGTTAAAGCAAAAGAACGGCTTGATTTTGAATTTCCGTATGATTTAAAAGAATGGACTGAAAACATGAATATGCTAATGGAAAACTATCATAAGCATACTACATGGTCTGATTTAGTGCAGATTGATTCTGCAACAAGTATGGAAGAATTTATAGAATACTCAAAAAAAATAGGTTGCAGGAACTATTTTTCGGGAGAACATGGATATCAGGGAGAATGGCTTGCGGCGTATGATTTATGTATTCAAATGGGTATCAAATTTAGATACTCAGTTGAAGCATATTGGGTAAAAGATATAAATAGTGTTACCACAGAAGAGTACATAGATAAAAAAGGAAACAAAAAAACAAGAGAAAAAAAAGACAATATGAATTGCCATATGGTGATTGTTGCAAGGAATTACAAAGCAATGAGAAAGCTAAACTACATGATTTCGGTGGCGCATCAGGAAGGATTTTATTATAAGCCGCGAATCGACTTAAATATGCTTTTTGAGCTAGACGAAGATGACGTTTATATTACATCTGCCTGCATTGCTGGGTGGAAATATGAGGATGCAACCGAAATTTGGTATAGAGTTGCGAAACATTTTGGAAGCAGCTTTTTTCTCGAGTATCAGGCAAACAATACAGACGAACAGAAGAAAATCAACAGTATTATCTACGAGCTTTCTCAGTCAGCCGGAATTAAAACAATTATTGGTTTGGATACTCACTATATCAGTGAAGAAGATAGGATTAAAAGAGATAACCTTTTAAAGAGAAAAGGAATTCGATATCCCGAGGAAGACGGCTGGTATATGGATTTCCCGACTGGAACAGAAATTTTTGAAAGAATGACAGAACAGGGGGTTATTCCTCCAGAAGAAATTATATATGCAATGATGAATACGCATGTATTCAATGAAGGCTGTGAGGAATTAGAATACAATACCAAATTTAAGATACCAATTCTTGAAAAATATAAAGGGAAGTCATATGAAGAAAGGTCAAAAATTCTGTTTGATTTGCTGAACAAGAAATATAATGAAGAAGACTTCGAACACAGAACGGAAGACAGAAAAGAAGGAATGCTTTATGAGTATTCTGAGATAGACGGAAGCGGAACGGCTGATTATTTCTTAGACAACTACGAACTTATTGATTTGGCGGTTAATAAGTACGGAGGACACATAACTACAACCTCAAGAGGAAGTGCAAGTTCTTATTATTCGAGTAAGTTACTTGGGTTTACGACTATGGATAGATTTGAATCAGAAGTTCCTATTTATCCAGAGAGGTTTGTAACAAAGGATAGAATCCTAAATTCCCATCAAATGCCAGATATTGATATTAATTGCCAATCACAAGAACCATTTGTTTTGGCGGGAAAAGAATTATGCGGAGAACATGGTTGTTATCCGTTGCTTGCCGTCGGTAGATTGAAGGAGAAAAACGGGTTCAAACTCTATGCCGGAGTAAACGGAATTGAGCCTTCAGTTGCAAATGAAATCACAAAAAGTATTGACAGGTACAATGAAGCTCTCAAAAACGCAGAGGAAGAAGATAGAGATCTCATAGAAATCGAAGACTACATTACAGACAAGCACCATTTGAAACTGTTTAATGAGAGTAAATCATATCAGGAGATCATCGAACAGGCGAAGGTTCATGCTTGCGGTTTTGCTCTGTTCAATGGTGTTGAGGGTGAAGAAGATGTTCCGGGCTATGGGGATATTCGATATGAAATAGGACTCATTCGATGTCATTCTGAAAGCACTGGGAAGACAACCATTGTTGCAAATATTGAAGGGAATTTACTTGATAAATACGGCTATGTAAAAGACGATTTCTTAATCGTAGATGTCGTAGGTATTATACATAAACTTTATGCGGCGATTGGGCGCGAAGTTCCTTCGGTTACAGAATTAAGAAAAATGGTAACTGAGGACGAAAAGACCTGGAGGATGTACGAGATTGGAGCAACCTGTTGCTTAAATCAGTGCGAGAAAGCGTCTACAACTAAAAAAGTCATGAAGTTTAAGCCGAAAAATATAAAGGAATTGGCGGCATTTATTGCAGGAATCAGGCCGGGATTTAAGTCCTTAATTAATGGTTTTCTTGATAGGGTGGAATACACAAATGGAGAACCGGCGATCGACGAATTACTGGAAGATTGTTTCCATTATATGCTTTATCAGGAAGCGGTAATGAAGATTTTTTCGTGGCTTGGAATCGAAATGAAAGACAGTTATGACACGATAAAGAAAATCAGCAAAAAGAAACTGAAAGGAGAAGCTTTACAACATGTAGAGGATACTCTTCGAGAGCATTGGCTTAAAAATATTGGTAATCTTGATAACTTTGAGCCCGTATATAAGGTAATTAAGGATTCGGCGAGATATAGTTTTAATGCCCCTCATGCTTTAGCAATGGCGAATGATAGTCTTTATGAAGCATGGATGAAAGCAAATCATACTTCGGTATTTTATGAGGTAACGCTTAATCACTATCAGGGAAAAGGAGACAAAAATAAAGTTGCCGAGTTAACCCGTGAAGCTATGACAGTTTTTGGTTATAAAATGGGAACCTACGAATACGGCAAAGATAACACAAAGTTTACGGTGGATGATAAAGAAAAAATTATATATCCTAATTTATCCAGCGTTAAAAGTATCGGAGATAAAGCCGTAGAATCTATGATGGAAATTTCTCAATCTTCGAGAAAAGATATCATTGATATTTATGCAGCAATAAAAGGAACAAAGATAAATTCATCAGTATTTAGAAAATTAGTAAAAATCAATTACTTTAAGCAGTATGGTTCCATCAAATATATTCTTCAATGTTTAGACATCTATGATAAGTGGATAGACAGAAAGACAATTTCGAAAGCAGATGTTCCACAGTTAGGTTTAGACAAAATAAATCTTAGAAGGTATGCGACTGACGTAACGCCAAAAGGAAATAAAAGCGCAAAAAGATGGATGGTTTTTAATGTTCTTGGGTTAATAAAGGCGCTATGTTCTAATGTTTCGAAAGAAGAATTTCCTTCTGAATTTATTGCTCAGTTCCAATATGAAGTTCTTGGATACATAGATTATACCGATGAATCGTTAAACGATGGATATAGAACGGTTTGTGTTATGAATTTAGATATGAAATATTCGCCCAAATTTGAAGCTTATTGCATCAAGAATGGAAAAGTTTCAGAAATGAAGATTCATAAGAAAAAGAATTTCAGAGACAAGAGATGTAAGACCAGTTTTCAAGATTTAGAAGTTAAAGACGGTGATATCCTCTACATTAAAGATTGTAAAAAAGAACCAAGACGGCGCAAAACAGATAGTGGATGGGAAGATATTCCAGATACTTACGACTGGTGGATTAAAGATTATAGTATTATACGCAGAGCAGCAAAGGAGGCAGCTTAATATTTTAGACCTGTATAAATACACAGACAAAGAAAAAGAATTATTGCTTGAATCTATGGTTATTTTGATAGATACACGGGAAAAGAAAATCGACCATATAACCAACAGCTTCGATAAAGCTGGAATCAAGTATAAAGTAAAAGCGTTAAAATATGGGGATTATAGTTTTATATTGACAAAAAATTTAGATTTAGGGATTCCTCGAGACGTATCTTTCGAGGGAAAAGTAGTCATTGAAAGAAAGGCCAGCTTAGAAGAGCTTTCTACAAATTTAACAAAAGGAAGAGATCGGATTGAAAAAGAATTTGCTCTTTCCCCATATGAAAAGGTTTTACTTGTAGAAAATGCAAATTATTCCGATATTGTCGATGGGAACTATAGAGGAGATTATAATAAAAAATCATTCCTTGCATCAATTCATACATTTTGGTTCAAATATCATATTCCAATATTTTTTATGCCAGACAATAAATATTCTCCACTTTTTATAAAGAAATATTTTGAATATTATCTGAAAAATTATATGAGGTAGATTATGAAAAGTTATTTAGTATCGGAAAAAATTGCTATCCCAGTAGTAAACGTGTCAAACAAGGAAGAAGCAGAAAACATTGTTAGGAAATATTTTGATAAGCATGTTCATAGGCTAAACCTAGACATTTATAGAGTAGATGATTTTGTGGATATTACAGTAGATGCAGAATCGGCAAAAAGTATTACAAGAATTCAGAAGATATAAATATGGAGAGGAGATGAATTATATGTTTTGGATAACAGGAGACACTCACGGAGATTGGATTAGTAGATTGAGAAAGGAATCTTTCCCCGAACAGAAAGTCTTGACCAGAGATGATTATGTTTGCATTGCTGGAGATTTCGGCATTTGGGATAATTCGAGAGAAGAGAATTATAAATTAGATTGGCTGGAAGAGCGTAATTTTACGACTTTATTCGTCGAAGGCAATCATAGTAATTACGACATTTTAGATAATGTTCCAGTGAAAATGTGGAATGGCGGCAAGGTGCAGTTTATCCGTCCACATGTGATTCATCTTATGAGAGGTCAGATTTATAATATTAATGGTAAAAAGATATTTACTTTTGGAGGTGCAAGAAGTCACGACATTCAGGATGGGATTCTGGAGATAGGAGATTCGAGGATTAAAAAGTGGATAGCCGACCCGTATAAAATGTTTCGAGTTAATCATTTAAGCTGGTGGAGTCGTGAATTGCCAAACGATGGAGAAATGGAAGAGGGGATTCATAATCTGGAAGAAAATGATAATATCGTAGACTTTATTATTACTCATTGTACATCGACTTCTATGCAGGATAAAATTTCGGACGGATTCTTTGAAGCAGACAAACTGACAGATTATTTCGATGATATAAGAAAAAAGACATCATTTAGCTGCTGGATTTTCGGCCATTATCATGACAACTTAAAGGTGACAGAAAGAGATATTTGTTTATTTGAACAGATAGTCAAACTATTTTAGTGAGAACAGAAAAAGGGGAAAGGCATGAATTATTATATAAGCGATACCCATTTGGGCCACAAAAACATTATAAAGCTCGATGAACAGAGCGGCGGCAGACACTTTGACAGTATTGAAGAGCATGATAATTTAATTATTGAAAACTGGAACAAAACGGTAAAATCAAGCGATAAAGTATACATTCTAGGAGATTTTAGCTGGATGAATGGTCATGATACGGAAGAGATTCTTCGAAAGCTTAATGGAGTGAAATTTTTGATAAAAGGAAATCATGACAGATGGAGTAAAGACAGTGTTTGCAAAGGATATTTTCAGGGGATTTATGACTATAAAATGATTAGTGATAATGGCAGGGAAGTTGTGTTAAGCCATTATCCGATTCTTTTCTATCAGAATCAGCATAAAGGAGCGATTCATTTGTATGGGCATGTTCATAACACAAAAGAAGAGGAATTATTCCAAACGGCAATAACAAATGTCTCTTCAGACATAAATATCCCAATGAATTCTTATAATGTTGGATGTATGATTAAATATATGGATTATACTCCGAGAACTTTAGATCAGATTATGACAGGAGAGGCAAAGTAATATGATTAGAACAGATGAAAGTTTCTATGTAGAAGATGTAAACGGCCCATGCCCCCAATATTTGCGTATAAAAATACTGTATCCAGTAGAACTTGCAAGAGAAGAAATTCTAAGAAAAAGTATTGATAATGTCAATGCGGCAATTGGAGAATACATTACAAACTTAGAATTAAGTCACAGATGCAAGGATGAATATTCAAAACTATTTTTTGATTCGCAAAAAGATAAAAAGAAGAGTGAACTTGAAAAATACTACGATAAAATGTATAAACTTAAAACAATAATGGATAAAGGAATTAGCCCATACGAATGGAAAGTGAGAAAACCTCCAATAGGCAATCGTTTTCGTGCTGATTATGTCGTATGCTTAGAAAAACGCGAAAATAACGACGAATAAGGAGAAAATCTGTGAAAAACATTATGATTTATAGACAAAAAGATAATTTGAATTTAGATAGAAAAATCAAACTTAATAATGGCGCGATTGTAATTCAAAAAGAGAACGGAGAAGAAGTGGGCGCTTATTTGGTTGTTTCATTTCGAGATGGGAAAAATAAATACAAAGGAGATAGAACTTCAGAGTATTGTACTTTGATAAACCTAGATACCGGACAATTTGCATTTGAAGAGAGATGCAGTAGAAATACAACAGAAAGAAGGGTTTTAAGGCATTTAACAAGGTCAGGATATGATTATCCTTATAATCCGGACTCTCATGCTCAAGATTCTAAGTTTTCTGATATGGAAATCCAAGTAATTGATATCGAGGATTATCAAATGAATTTATTTATTTTCACGAATCAAGAATAATGCGAGATAGAGATAAAATGAAAAATAAAGGAGATTATAGAAAATGAACAATAAGATATTGATATTAGCAGCTATGATTCTGGGACATATTTTAGCTGATTATAACCTACAGGGTTGGCTTGCTTCTGCTAAACAGAGAAAATACTGGAAAGAAAACGCTCCTAAGAAAATGTATCAATACGATTATATTATGGCGTTATTTATGCATAGCTTTTGCTGGACATGTTTAATAATGATTCCAGTACTGATTAGCGAGCGACATATTTATTTCTGGATATTAGCTTTTCTTAATACTGTAATACATATGTACGTGGATAATGAGAAGGCAAATAAAGAAACGATAAATTTAGTTGAAGACCAAATTATTCATTTAATTCAAATATTTTTAACTTGGGGCATACTCATATTGTAAAAACAGTTAAAAAGAGAAAGGAGTGATGCGGAATAAAAGTAGTACTTAAAAGGTTATTGCTATTCATTTCAATACTTATAGTTTGGGGTATTGCGGCACAACATACCAATCCGCTGTTTGTGCCATCTCCAAGAAGCGTTTTGAGAAATTTAATTTTGATGCTTCAAAACGGACAATTATTTAAGGCAATAGAATATTCTTTTCTAAGAATTACCGTTGCAACAATTCTTTCTGGTGCTATTTCATTTCCGATAGCACTTCTTATATATAACTCAAATCTCGCAAAAGACATTTTAAATCCGGTCATCAGTGTTATGAGGTATATCCCAGTTACAGCATTTTATCCTTTATTAATCATGTGGTTCGGAATAGATGAATTAATGAAAATTGTATTTTTGTTTATTGCCACATTCGTATATATGATGCCATCAGTTGTCCTATGTTTGGAAGAAGTAAGTCAGGACTTAATTGAAACAGGATTAACGATGGGAATGAATAAATTGCAAACTATATTCAGAATACAGATTCCAGCATCTCTTCCAAGTGTTTTAAATAGCTTCATAATGATGTACGGCATAGGATTTACTTATATTGCAGTGACAGAAACCATCAACGCTAAATATGGACTGGGATACATCATTCAACAGTCGTCTTCAAGAGGAAGAACAGACTTAGTTTTTATGGCGATTATAGTAATTATGGTAATTAGTGTCTTATTCGATTTTTCGGCTAAAAAGCTGGTGAAGCATGTCTTTAAATGGAGGTATGTCAATGATTGAATTAAATAAGTTATCTACTGGTTATAGTAGAGACAAACCATTGCTCAAAGATTTCAATTATAAGTTTGATGCAAAAATATATGGGGTATTAGGAGAATCTGGTTGCGGTAAAACTACTTTACTAAGAACGGTCGCAGGATTAATTAAACCGATAGATGGTCAGGTTCTCGTGGATGGGAATATTGTAACTAAAGCGAGTAAAAACAATATTTACATGATGCATCAGAATTATACCTCATTTGACTGGCTGAAGTGCTTAGACAATGTTCTAATCGCAAAAAAAATAAGGGGGAAATTAGAAGAAAAGGATGTAGCGGAAGCAAAAGAGCTTTTGTCTCTGGTCGGGCTAAGTGAAAGCATGGGGAAATATCCCAAGCAGCTTTCCGGCGGAATGAGGCAGAGATTAGCTCTAGCAAGAACTTTGTTTGCAAATCCAGATGTAGTACTTATGGATGAGCCGTTATCAGCGCTTGATTCTTGCACGAGAAATAAAATGCAGAATCTAATCGTAGAGCAGCACCAGAGAAGTAACAACACGATAATTATGGTAACACATAGCAAGGAAGAAGCTAAAAAAATGTGTGATGTAATTATAGAATTTTAAAGGAGAAAAACGGATGGGATTTTTAAAAGGATTTTTCGTGGAAGAGGTTCCACAGCAGGAAGATTATGATTTTGGAGAGGTTATCGAAGATGTGGACGTTGAAGGAGCAGAACTTGATGCAGTTCGTACAGACACCTTAATCGAAGACATTTATTCCCAAAATGAACTGGCGGATAAAACAAAATCTATCTTTAAAATCGAGGAGCTCATCAATTCGCTTCCTAAAGAGATGGTTACTGAAACAAAACGAAATTCCGTACTTGCAACGCTTGAAGTATTTGGGCTTAACGAGTCGGACGTAGAGCTTGACGGAGTGAAGAGAACAGAAATACTCAATAGTATTCTGATTAAAATTTCAGAAGAAGCAGACAAGTCCATTAGAGAAAAGGAAGAGGAAATCGAGAATCATAAAAAAGAAATCGAGCGCTTAGAAAAAGAAATTTCGGCGCAGCAGCTCGAATTAAAATCTTCGCAGGAAACTATCGAAGCAGAAAATAAAAGAATTGTTGACCTTATTAAATTTATCAAAGGAGAGAACGAGTAATGGAATTAAGTAAACTTATTTTTATTGTTGCAGTTTTCATTGTTGTTTTAATCTTTATCCTGTTCCCAGAGGCGAGGACATTATTTTCAGGATTTACAAGATTATTTATTAAAGATATGGCAACAACACCGGAGGGCGCAGAGGCGATTTACGGTGAAAAAATCAATCAGGCGCAGGATGCCTACAGTAAAGCAGATAATGCGTATCGCATTGCCGCAGGAAAACTGAGTAATGCGAAAAAAGAAACTGAGAATCTTAAAGCAAAATTACATAAAACAGAAACAGAATGTGAATCTCTTGTAAAATCTGGAAAAATTGATTTAGCTCAGTTAAAGGCGGAAGAAAGAGAAGAGGTTATTGCCGATATAAAAAGACATGCTGAATTAGTGAAAGCTTATGAGGACGCAGCAAATACGGCAAAAAAAGCGCAGGAAATGTGCGAAAAAAATCTCCGTAAATTGAGAAGAGAGAGTAAAGAAGTTGTAGAGAATATGAAAGTTAAGAAACAGTTAAAAGAAGTTTATGACGATATGGATGAGCTGAAAAATGTAACGGCAACAGACAAACTTCTCGACTCTGTTAGAGATAAAAATAAGGACTTAGATGCAGTTGTTGAAGGAGCTAAAGTGGTTCACAACAATAAGTTGTCTACGAGATTGACGAAAGCGGAGGTGGAAGCAAGAAAGACTAGCGGTAACGATTATTTAGAGAGCTTAAAGAAAAAATACAATAAATAAGAGGAGAAAAGTATGAGTACAAAAAGATTTAGACTTACTAAGGCATCAAAGATTTTAATTGTGGTTCTGGTTATGGCATTAATTGGAGGCGCGATTTTTGGAGGAGTGAGAAGTGGTTTTATTAAGACAAAATCATTCTCCGACAATCAGAAGTCCAAAAACAAAATTACTCTATTTAAGAGTAGTAAAACAAAGTCATCAGATGATGGAACAATTAATCTTTCTTTAGACGAATGGATTGGTTAGATTCTAGCCCCTACATATTGGAAACAATGTGTTTGAACTCCTTTGAATTGCTGGAATAAAAGAGCATATCCATGCTCACCCTAAAGCTGTTCGAGCTACAGCATAGCCATGAAATAAAGGCAAGTGCGAATGCGACGAAAGTAGAAAGAATCGAACAGATGACATATGGTGAAATAAAAGCATATTTGTTGAAATGCAGATATGTCCTAAGTGTTGAGAGAATGGGGAATCAGCCGCCAAGCTCCGAATAGGAGAAGGTTCAACGACTAAGAGCTTTTAAAATCGTTAAAGCCTGTTGAGGAGTGCCGTATTATATATGGTAGTGATATAGTCTAATCTGCATTGAAAAATGCAGTGTCATTTTAGTATAAGATTTTATGAATATTGATTTTGGTATGGAAAAATATGTTTATAAAATTGAAAATAAAATAAATAAAAAGATTTATGTAGGACAAACAAATAATTTAGACAGAAGAATGCAAGAGCATAAGCACGACGAAAGAAATAATCATCCAATTCATAACGCCATTAAGAAATATGGATGGGAGAATTTCGAAGTTTCTGTTTTATATTATGGAGTCAATTATAACGAAAAAGAGAAAGAATACATAAAATTATATAAAAGCAATAGAAAAGAGTATGGATATAATATAACTGCTGGAGGACAGGATAGTTCTGGAGAAAACAACCCTCAGAGCAAATTGTCTCAGAGCGATGTATATCAAATAATCTCTGATTTAAAAGGAAATAATTCTATTGAATGTATTGCAAAAAAATACAGGACTACAGTAAAAACTATAAGAAATATCAATGCCGGAATTTCTTGGAGAATAGGTTCGCTTCAATATCCTATAAGAAAACGCAAACTAAAAATATTAAATAATGAAGAAGTAAAAGAAATAATTTCATTATTGAAAGATGCGAATAATTCCATAGAAGGAATAGCTGATATGTTCAATATAAAACCATATATTGTTTTGAATATAAATAAAGGAAACACGTATAGGTTGGATTCAGAAATATATCCTATAAGAGAAATTGGAATTCCGGGTAGAGATATCGAAAGAATAGTAGAAATGTTAGAGCAAGAAAATATTCCTATTAAAGAGATTGCAGAAAAATTTAATAAAACACTTTCTCAAATATATAGAATCAACAAAGGAGAGTGCTGGCATAACGATTCATTAAAATATCCTATACGAAAAATGACAGTCGAGCGTAACGAACTCGGCCAATATAAATGTGGAAATCTATTATTGACGCAAATGGAGGCTTAACGACTCAGCCAGATTCCATTTACGGTAAATTAGGAATTAATGTAAACCTTAAAGTCATTAACGACGCAACTCAGTCAAGCAATGCGCTCATTAAAGGAGATTTAAACGCCGCTGGTTACACAATTAATAGAACTGCTTTCTTATCTAAAAAATTTAAAGAGGCAAATAAGAATGTTGTAATGCCATATATCACTAATTATTCTAATGGCGGAGACGGTATTATCGCAAAATCTTCAATTAAAACTGTGAAGGATTTAGTTGGGGCAAAAATTGGAGTTCCGGAATTCTCAGAAGCACAGACGTTAGTTTGCTGGTTTGTAAATCAGTCTGATTTATCCGATAGAGAGAAAAAGGATATTATTAGTAATCTTGTATTGTTCTCTACCGCCGACGATGCGGCTAAAGCATTTTTTGCTGGACAGGTTGATGTGGCTGCAACATGGGAACCGTACTTAACTCAGGCAAAGAACATGACAGATGCACATATTCTCTTTAGTACGGCAAGTTCAACAAATCTTGTCATGGACGGAATTCTTTTCGATGAAGATTTTGCAAAGAATCACTCAGACGTTGTAGAAAAGTTCATTCAGGGTTCGCTTGAAGCAGCAGATATGTACAACAAAGAATTTGATACAGTCAGAAACGTAATGCCAATGTTTAACACTGCATCAGATGAGGATATCAAGTCAAATTGCTCATCTGCTAAGTTAACAACATGGAAAGATAATGTGGATTTACTGAATGGAACTGCAAAGACAATTTATTCAGACATGTGCAAAGTTTGGATGTCAATCGGAGAATCTGTAAATACAGGTTTAGTTGACACCTTATTTGACGATACATATGTCAAGAATATTGCAGATAACTTCGATTCAACAGAAGTATCAAACACAGATACTATGAAAGTGACAAACGACAATAAGGATGACGTAGAAAATACAGAAGCTTTACTTTCCGGTTCGGCATCAGTTACATTTATCAAAAATACTGCAAAATTCTCTGACTCTGCAAAAGCCGCAAAAGAATTAGATAAATTCATTAAGATGGCAAAGGTACTGGATGGAGCAATTATCGAAATTGCAGGAAATACAGACCCTAATCCAAACTCCGATCCAAAAGATACTTACAATAAGAAGCTATCACTTCAGAGAGCAGAAACAGTTAAGAAATATTTTACTGTTAATGGTGTTTCTGCCGATAGAATTGTTGTAATTGGGAATGGTTCTAAGCATCCAGTCGTAAAGAATGACACAGAAGCACATAGAGCAATGAATCGCCGTACTGATGTATCATTTAAGATTATCGAAAGATAATGATTCTGTTAAAAATTAATGCGTTCCTGATTTTTCTGGTTATCTGTTTTCTGACTGGATTTATTGCAGGAAGACGCAAAAGAAAATAAACAAATTTGAGCTGGCTGGCTTTTGTCGGTCAGCTTTCTTACTCAAAAGGAGTTTGAATGCAGGATATAAAAGATTATTGGACAGACAAAGAAAAAAGAGCAGAAATTGCAAAGGCTCATACGAAGGAGATGGAAGAAAAATACTCGAAAGAAATAAAGTATTCCATTGAAAACACAAAGGTTTGTACCTCTATAGATATCTTAAGGACAGAAAAAGAAGAACCAGAGAATACTACGGTAAAAACTCGATTTTATGTCTGCGATATAGATACAGTTGGAGCAATTTTAGAGTTCTCTTCAGAAGATAAAAGAATTGCGGCTTTAAATTTTGCTTCATACAAAAATGCGGGTGGAATGTTCGTCAAAGGAAGTAGAGCGCAGGAAGAATGTCTCTGTCACGAGTCATTTTTATATAATGTGCTAAAAGAAAATGAGTCATATTATGAAGCAAATAGAAAGAATAAAAATCGTGCCCTATATCACAACAGAGCCCTTTATTCTCCAGATGTTATCTTTGAGAGAGAAGGAAGACTTTGTTATTGCGACGTAATTACTTGTGCCGCTCCCAATAAAAGAGCTGCTCAAAAATATTGTAATGTTTCTGATGAAGAAAATTCAAGAGTTTTAGAATCAAGAATCGATTTTATCTTAGATATAGCAAAAAGGCATAAAGTAGATATTCTGGTTCTTGGTGCTTTCGGATGTGGAGTTTTCGGACAAAGCGGAGAGGAAGTTGCAAAAATATTTCATAAGTTGTTGTTGCGAGAAGAATATGGCTGTTTTGAGAGTGTCGTATTTGCTGTTCCTGCGAGTAAAAACGGGAATTTTCAGTGCTTTTACGATTGTTTTAGCGGTGAAATTTTAGAAGTGAAACATAATAGTCGATAATCAGATTTTCTATACGGAGGAATTTTATGTACTGTGCTTATATTACTACTATCAGAAAAATTAGAAAACATAGCAACGCAGACAGATTACAGTGTGTTGAGGTATTTGGGCAGAATGTAATTGTTGATTTGAGTTATAAAGAGGGGCAGAGAGTAGTATTTTTCCCGACAGACGGGCAGTTATCCGCTGAATATGCGGAAGAAAATAACCTTGTAAGAATTAAAGACGAAAATGGAAATAATGTTGGCGGCTACATGGATGAGAACAAAAGAAATGTTACTGCAATCAAATTAAGGGGAGAGAAGTCAGAAGGGCTTGTTCTTCCAATCGAAACGCTGGCTAAATATACAGATATCGAGAAATTAAAGGATGGAGATCAGATTACCGTTTTAGGCGGTCATGAAATTTGTCGTAAATATATTCCTAGAAAAAATGAGAGAAATAGTTCTAACCATTCAGGAAGCAAAAATAGTAAAAGAAAGAATAAGAAGAAATTGGCTGTAGTTTATCCGTTCTTTAAGGAACATAAAGATACCGCGCAGTTAGCTTACAATATGAATGCTTTTAAGCCGGGCGACACGATTTACATCACTCGTAAAATGCATGGAACTTCCGCTCGAACAGCTAAGACCGTAAAAGTTGAAGATAAGAATAGTTTTGTTAGAACATTGCTCCGAATGAAACCTAAGAAAGAGAAAAATATTGCGATTGTATCTGGAAGCAGGAGAGTGATTTTAGAAGACGTAACTAGAAATGATGGATATTACTCCGATAACTCATTTAGAAGAAAATATCATGAGCTGCTTAAAAATCGAATCCCAGAAGGAATGGAAATCTTTTATGAGATTGTTGGCTGGGTAAACGAATCAACTCCAATTATGCCGTCAGTTTCAAACAAGAAAGTTAAAGATAAAGAGTTTTCAAAGAAATTTGGCGATTCAACCATTTTTGCTTACGGATGTGAACCGGGAGAGTCAGAGATGTACGTCTATAGAATGACGATGACATCACCAGACGGAACAGTAATTGAACTTCCGTGGGAAACAGTTAAGATTTGGTGCGAGAAACTTGGAGTCAATCATGTTCCAGAACTTGAGAAGTTTATGTTCACAACGCAGGAAGACTTAAAAGAAAGAGTAGATAAATACATTACTGGAATGCCAGCGGATGAAATTGGTAAAACACATATTGCAGAGGGCGTAGTTGTTAGAATCGATAATAGAGAAAGCTTTACAGCCTTTAAAGATAAGTGCTTTGAATTTAAGGTTTGCGAAGGAATCATCAAAGATACATCCGACGTTCCAGATATGGAAGAAGCTGAAGAAGTTATGGAGGAAAATATAAGTGCATAAAAGAATACCTCGTTTAATTGTGATGGTTGGGCTTTCTGCGAGCGGGAAGTCTAGCTACGCAAAAGAACTTGAAAAGGAAAATCCGACAAATACGATCGTAATTTCATCTGACGCAATAAGAGAAGAGATATGCGGAAGCGTAGAAGACCAATCTAAGAATGGAGAAGTATTTAGAATTTTCCACGAAAGAATTCGAAGAAACCTTGAGAATAAAAAAGATGTTATTGCAGATGCAACTAATATTACAATGAAATCTCGCCGAGCAATTCTAAATCGTGTAAATGGCTTAGATGTACATAAAGAATGTTATATCATGTCAAAACCATTTAGTTATTGCGTGGAAGATAATAAAGATAGAGAACATCCAGTTCCAGAAAGGGTTCTGTATAAACAATTATCTAAATTCCAGATTCCATTCTATGAGGAAGGGTGGGATTATGTTGCTATAGCAACGCGTGATGATTTCGACGACCTTTATAGATCCTTTACTGTCTCAGATTTATTTAGTTGCATGTATCAGTTCGATCAAAAAAATCCACATCACAATAGAACACTGGACGAACATTGCTCAGAAGCATACGAATGTTTTTGTAAAATGAGAGGATATAATACTCACTTCTTAAGGTTAGCCAGTCATTTTTCCGTAGGAGCGTTCCTTCACGATATTGGAAAAGTGTTTACTCAAAAAATTGACGAAGATGGAATCGCCCATTATTACGGACATGCGGAAGTTGGAAGTTATATGGTTCTCACTGAATTGCAAAGACCAAATGGCTTAATGGGAAATATGCCCCTTCTTGATTGTTGCTTTTTGATAAATTATCATATGTTGCCGTTTGGCTGGAATAGCGAAAAATCTATACGCAAATGGAGAAGTAGATTTGGAGACAAGAAATTTGAAGTTTTGCGAGATTTCCACCAGTGCGACATCTCAAGAGATAAAGTAGAAGAAAAGGAGAAGGCTATTGAGAGATATAAGTAGAATTAAAGAGTTTACAGATGAATTCGCAGAAATCTGGGCAGATGAATTTCCTGATTGGAGATTTGGACAGTTAATGAATAATTTTTTAACATGGCTGTCTTCATACAAAAAAACAGATTGTTTCTTCCCAGAAGAGAAAGAAATGATGGAATTGTTTAGAGAATATGCAGGCAGGAAAACAGGTACTACAGAGGAGTAATATTTGGAGAATTATAGAAAAATCGAAAAAATCAAAGCTTTAATCAAAACTCTTAATGAAGCTTCTGAAGCATATTATAACTATGGAAATTCGGTTATGAGCGATACAGAGTTCGACAAAAAAATAGACGAGCTGAAGAAGTTAGAGTCAGAAACAAAATTTTATTCATCTAATAGCCCTACTCAAAATGTAGGAGCTACAATTCTAAAAAATATCCCAGAAGTAAAACATGATATCCCAATGCTTTCGCTTGATAAGTGTCATTCAGTAGAGGAAGTAGTTGAATTTTCTAAAGGCAAAAATTCGGTTGCCTCTATTAAGCTTGACGGAATGAGTGTCCGACTAATTTACAAAGACGGAGATCTTCTTAAAGCAGTTTCGAGAGGAAATGGAATTGTCGGAAATGATATTACGGAAGCCGTTAAACAGTTTACAAATGTGCCGCTACATATAAACAAAGAAGGCATCTATAAAATAAATGGTGAAGCGCTTATTAAGCTTGATGATTTTAAAGAAGTAAATAAAAACGGAGAATATAAAAATAGTCGCAACTTAACTGCGGGAACATTATCTACGTTAGATACAAGTGTGGTAAAAAACAGAAAAATTAGTTGGTATGCATGGGAAGTAGTCGAAGGAGCTAAAGATTCTTTGTTTTCTTTGCAGTTATCAGAAGCAGAATCTCTTGGCTTTGATGTTGTTCCGTTTAGGAGCGTTGTTTATGGAATGACAAAAATCGATGAGGTAATAGAGTTTTTTATCAAGAAAGCGGAGGAAATGAATCTGCCACAGGACGGAGTTGTATTTAAGTTTCAAGATACAAGTTACGGAAAATCTCTTGGATATACGAGTCATCATTTTAGAAACGGAATCGCATGGAAAGCAAAGAACGATGATGTGGAGACAAAGTTAAAGGGAATTGAATGGACAATGGGAAAGACAGGAAGTCTCTGTCCGACAGCTATTTTTGAGCCGGTAGAGCTAGAGGGTACTACGGTAGAAAGAGCGTCTCTTCATAATATTTCCGTCATGAGAGAAGCACTTCATCAACCATTCGAAGGACAGGTTATTGCAACATATAAAAGCAATTTGATTATTCCTCAGATAAGGTGGGGCGAATATCTATCAGCGGAAGAATTAAAAGATAAAACGCTTATTAATCCTCCTTCTAAGTGTCCATTATGCGGCGGAGAAACAGAAATTATAAAGGAAAATAACAGTGAAATCCTTACTTGCAAAAACCCTGATTGTCAGGGAAAACTGCTTGGTAAACTTTCTCATGCAGTAAGCAAGAATGCGCTAGATATCGACGGATTATCAGATGCTACATTACAGAGATTTATTAATAAAGGGTGGATTTGTTGCATTAAAGATATCTACCATCTTTGTGCACACAAAACCGACATGCTCAGAATGGATGGATTTGGAGAAAAATCAGTTGAAAACTTGTTGGGCAGTATAGGGAGATCAAGAATTATTTCGCTTGATAGATTTCTTGCCGCATTATCAATCCCATTAATTGGAACATCTGCAAGCAAAGACATAGCTAAAATGTGTAATTACAATATCGAAAAATTCAAGCAAATCATGGGCGAAAGTCCGTATAAATTTACCGCAATAGACGGATTCGGAGATAAAATGGCTCATTCGCTATTTGTGTGGTGGACTAATAATTGTGGCAGATTCCTTGAGCTGGAGAAAGAATTCTTTTTTGAAGAAGTAAAGGAAAATCCGGCAGAAAATAAATTAGAAGGAAAGAATTTCGTTATTACCGGGAAGTTACATCATTTTGCAAATAGAAGTAAGTTAAAAGAAAAAATCGAACAGCTCGGCGGCAAGGTTGTTGGTTCTATCTCGTCAAAAACAGATTATTTAATCAATAATGACAAAAATTCCACAAGCAGTAAAAATATCAAAGCAAAACAGTTGAATATACCAATTATTTCGGAAAACGACTTCGAGCAGATGGTAGAGGTAAAAGAATGAAGAAATCACGCCTGATTTTGGCAACCTGTTTTATTTTTGCGTCTGGATTATTGACTGGATGTAGTTCAAGTTATCCTACAATTCAGATAATTCCATCAGGAAGTGCAAACACCATAAATATTGATATAGGAAATCGGTATGAGTATGTTGGCTTCGAGAAAACAGACGTAGATAAAGGATGCGAAGTAACAATTTATTTTGAAAATTCTAAAAGTGAATAGGAGAACTTTATGAATAAAATAACGAAATTATTCCTTGCAGGAGCTTTTTCTTCTGCATTAAGTGTCGTCCCTGTTTCGGCGGGGACAGTAAATTTTCAGACATGTTTTAAGCCGGACAAAGTAATTGTGCAAAATGAACACAATGGATATTTCGGTGTCTATGACAAAAATAGCGGAGAGAAATTATATTCCGCAAAAAGAGACGTTGAATATTTATATTCTACCACATCTTTAAACGTAAGAAAAACGCCTTCAGTTAATGGAGAGGTAATTCAGACAGTTGATATAGGAACTAAGCTCAAGAGAATAGGAGATGCTCCTTGCGGTTGGGATATTGTGAAACTTTCAGACGGAACAAAGGGATTTGTCTGGAGCAAGTATCTAAGTAGCCAAAACCCGGTCATCCCTATGGGTCGCTTTAGAGTCACTTACTATTGTAATTGCGATAGTTGCAGCGAGGGATACGGACGGCTCACCAGTACAGGACATACTTGTTATAGCGATTACACCATCGCAGTAGACCCCTCAATTATCCCCTACGGAACAAAGGTTTATATGAATGGTGGAGAATATCTTGCGGATGATTGCGGAGGAGCGATTAACGGAAACGAAATAGATGTGTATGTAGACCATCATGAACTGACCGAGAGAAATGGTGTTGATTATTACGATGTTTATATAAAAAGATAGGAGGACGATTTGATTAAAAAGACTTTTTTACTGGATTTATCTAACATTTGTGACTTGCAGAATTTCGTCAATGATTTGAATACATATGTAATTGCAGACGTAGACGCAATGGTTGGAAGATACGTTGTGGATGCTAAATCCGTTCTCGGTATGATGTCAATATGCAACAGGTATATCAGAGTTGGAATTCATAGTTGTTCACAGAGAGGTCTTGAGACTTTCGAAGGTATCTGTAAAAAGTACGAGGTAGCTGAATGACAAATAGAGAAAGAATTCGAGTTTTAAGAGAAATTAGAGATAAGAACGCAGGTGTATCAGAGGAGGATTTAGGATTTGAACGCCATTTTACAAACAGAGAAATGGAAGCTTTGAATTGGGCGATTAAAGTTTGTGATAAATATGAAAGCAAACGAGAATCTGAGAGGTAGGAATTTTATGGCTATTAAAATTATTCGGCACGGAAGATTAAGAGAATGCGTCTGTTTTAATTGCAGGTGTATCTTTTCATTCGAAGAAGAAGATATAGAAAAAGAGTCGGTGTATACGCCAGGATGTACAATGTATGTAAAATGTCCAGAGTGCGGAGAAAGGAATGTTATAAGCTTATGATTAAAATGGAACACGTAGTTTTGGCAAGCCCAGAACAAATGGAATTTATTATCGAAGGTATGCGTAATCCTTTAAATTCATGGAACAAAAGCGATAGCGGTATTATGGGGGATCCATTTGGTGAAGGGAGATGCGAAGATTTTAGTTTAGGGTGTAATGACCATTCTCTCATGCAGCGATTATCCAACGCAGGCACAGATCACAGAAAATATATGAGAATGATGCCTGTATATGTAAGGATTACAGCACCTTTATATTGGTGGAAAGAATTCGACACTTATAAAGTCGGCACTGTTGCAAACTCTTGCAGTACCATGCACAAGATTGCAGAGAAAGAGTTTACATTGGATGATTTTTCGATGGAACATTTAAACGATAGTCTGTTGAGCACATTCATACCTATAGCGAACAACGATCATATGACAGTTAGCCCCAAAAAAATATTAGAAAGATTCATAATACCTTCTTTAAATCATGCTAGGACAGAATTTCTGAAATCAAAGGATAAGTTATATTGGTGGCAGATGATTCAACTATTGCCATCTTCATACAATCAGACTCGTAATGTTTTTTGAATTATGAGGTTCTGGCAAATATCTATAAATCTCGCAAAAACCATAAATTAGATGAATGGGTTGAGTTCTGTAAATGGATTGAGAGTTTGCCTTACAGTGAATTAATTACAGGGGAAAATGATGACTAATATTTTGGCATCAGTATGGATAATGAGTCTGTCATATCTTTTCTTTAAATTCTTTCAAAGACTTGCAAGCGGAGATTACGATATAGCCGCTTTTGCAGGCTTTTTTATTCTGTCAACAATCGTAATGTTTTCATAATAAAAGGAGATATATGTTAATAATTTTAGGTAAAACAGCAAGTGGGAAAAACACAATAGTAAATAAGCTTGTTAAGAATTATGGATTTAAGCAATTAGTCACTTATACTACTCGCCCTAAAAGGAAAGGTGAAATTGAAGGCGTTACATATCATTATATTTCGTTAGAAGAATTTAAGAAGAAAGACAGAGAAGGATTTTTTGCTGAATCAAATTATTTTTGTCCGGCATCCGGCGGAGAATGGGCTTATGGAACAAGCTTAGAGGATTTTAAAAAAGCTGATGATAAAACAGTTTTAATTACCAATCCAAGAGGATATTATTCTCTTTTGAGTAATATTGGGCTTGGTCATGACTGCTCAATATATATTATGGCAAAGGAAGATATTCTTCTTGATAGATTAGAGGAGCGAGGAGATTCCTTTTTAGAAGCACAACGTAGAATTGTCTCAGATAGAGAGGATTTTGAAGATATAGAGGATTATGTGGATTTTTGGATTGCAAACGACGGAATGTTTTCTATAGAGGAGATTGCAGCCGCGATAAATCGACGAATTGAAAACAAAGAATGCAAATAAATACAACGACATTTTAATTAAAGCAGGAGAGTGTGCGTATATTGGTAAAAGTTATTAAAAGAGACGGAAGTTATGTGGATTTTTGTTCTGATAAAATTTATAAAGCTATTTTAAAGGCGATGCCTTCTGGTTCTGGAGTAGATAAAAAAATAGCATTAGAAGTTGCGGAAGAAATAAAAACTGAATGTTGCAATGAAGAAGAAATAGATATTTCCGAGATTGAGTCAATGGTCTATGACAAATTAATAGACAAAGGACATAGGCTGACAGCAAAATCATATGAAGGATACAGGAGAATCAGAGAATTTCAGCGTGAAAATAAAAATACAACAGACGAACAAATTATCCGCTTAGTAGAAGACTCCGATGAATATTTGAAGGATGAAAATGCGAATAAAAACCCCGTATTGAATCCAACAAAAAGAGATTATATTGCTGGATCAGTAAGTTCAGATGCAACAAAAAGATATTTGCTTTCCCCAGATATTGTACAGGCACATACAGATGGACTAATTCATTTTCATGATTCAGATTATTTTATTCAACACATGCATAATTGCGACTTGATTAATCTCGAAGATATGCTTCAGAACGGAACAGTAATTAGCGACGTTATGATTGAAAAGCCGCATAGTTTTTCTACAGCCTGCAATATTGCAACTCAGGCAGTAGCTCAAATCGCCAGCAATCAGTATGGAGGGCAGAGTATTTCTCTTGCTCATTTGGCTCCATTTGTGGAAGTTAGTAGAAAGAAAATTCGAAAAGAAGTAGAACATGAATTGCGTGATATAGCCAACACGGTATTAAAAGGTGAAGAGTTTGAAAGGGTAGTCAACAAAATTACAGAAGAAAGACTCAGGAAAGAGATAGAAAAGGGTATTCAGACAATTCAGTATCAGTTAGTAACTCTCATGACGACAAATGGACAAGCGCCTTTTATTACTATTTTCATGTATTTAAATGAGGCAAAAAACAAAAGCGAAAAGAAAGATATTGCAATGCTCATCGAAGAAATGTTGAAACAGAGAATTCAAGGAGTTAAAAACGAAGACGGAGTTTATATCGCTCCGGCATTTCCTAAATTAATATATGTTTTGGAAGAAGACAATATCAAAGAGAGTTCTACATACTGGTATCTTACAAAATTGGCAGCAGAGTGTTCTTCTAAAAGGCTCGTACCAGACTATATCTCTGAAAAAATAATGCTTGAGCTGAAGGGCGACGTTTACACTTGCATGGGATGCAGGAGTTTTCTTACTGTTGACAGGTTTACGAGCGAGGTAGGTAATATTGCAAATGCAAAAAACTTTGACATCGACAAGCATAAGTATTACGGACGTTTTAACCAAGGTGTCGTAACGATCAGCTTACCTGATATTGCTTTGTCGTCTAACGGAGATTTCGATAAGTTTTGGGATATATTTGAAGAAAGAACAGAGTTGTGTCATAAAGCATTAAGAGCAAGACACGATAGGCTTTTAGGAACTTCATCAGACGTTGCACCTATCTTATGGCAGCATGGAGCTCTTGCGAGACTTAAAAAGCACGAAAAAATCGACCATCTTCTTTATGACGGATATTCAACCATTTCTCTTGGCTATGCCGGACTCTATGAATGCGTCAAATTTATGACCGGATGTTCTCATTCAGATGAAGAAAAAGGAGAAGAATTTGGCTTACAGGTAATGCAAGCATTAAATGATAAGTGTAATCAGTGGAAAGAAGCAGAAAATATTGATTACAGTTTGTATGGAACTCCGCTGGAAAGTACGACGTATAAGTTCGCAAAATGTTTAAAATCTCGCTTTGGAGAGGACATTTTTATCAAATTAGATGGATTTGATAGAAATTATATCACAAATTCTTACCATATTCCCGTTTTTGAACCAATCACTGCTTTTGAAAAACTTAGAATTGAATCTAAATTCCAGAGATTAAGTCCCGGAGGAGCAATTTCTTATATTGAAGTACCAAGTATGAGTCATAATATTCCTGCATTATTAAATGTTATTGAATTTATCTACCATAATATTATGTATGCCGAAATCAACACGAAGAGTTGTTATTGCGAAAAATGTGGCTATGACGGAGATATCCCCCTTGTAGAAGATGCGAACGGAAAACTTAAATGGCAGTGTCCTAATTGCGGCAATGATGATAATACAATGATGGACATTGCATTTAGAGTTTGTGGGTATATTGGAACAGCAAAAAACGGAGGAAATCAAGGCAGATATGGAGATATACACGATAGAGTGTATCATTTAGACGACATGGAATATGAGGAGAAATAGTATGGCACAAATTTTTAGAATTAGTGGTTATTTGATAGATATAGATGGAAATTATAGAAAAGAAGAGATTGAACCAGTCATTTCTAGAAGATTAGGTATGTTTAGTCAGCAATTACATATTGAAAGCGCAAATATCGAAGAATGGAGCAACGAAAACCCATTAAATTATGAGAATTGTGACTTATCGTATTGTTCTCAATATTTTAAAGACAAGCAGATTAATAATAACTTCGAGAGACCGTTACCCGAAGCAGGGCAAAAATATAGGCATTTTAAGATTGGAAAAATAGTAACGATTATTGGGATTTCAAGGCACACTGAAACGGAAGAAGTAAGCGTTGTATATAACTATGAAGGACAAATATGGAATAGACCTCTGAGTATGTTCATGAGTGAAGTCGATAGAAGAAAATATCCAAATGCATCACAGAAGTATAGATTCGAACTTGTGGAGGATTAAGCATGAAGTATTCACAGATAAGGAGTATGGACATTTCAAATGGAGAGGGCGTAGGTGTCGCTCTCTTCGTTCAAGGATGCCACTTTCATTGCAATAACTGTTTTAATTCCGAAACATGGGATTTTAATGGAGGCAAAGAATGGACAGATGAAACCGAAGAAGAGTTTTTAGAGCTTGTAAATAAACCGTATATTCAAAGGGTTTCTATTTTGGGCGGGGAACCTTTAGAAAATTGCAATATTCCGTATTTAAAAAGATTGCTGTTTAAAATTCCTTCAGATAAAGCTGTTTGGATATATAGTGGGTTTACATGGGAGGAGATTTTAGAGGTTAGAGAGAAAGAAAGACTTGTTATATTATGTGATGTCTTAGTGGACGGAAGATATATCCACGAATTAAGAGATATAAATCTCAAGTTCAGAGGAAGCAACAATCAGAGAATCATTGATGTAAAAAAATCTTTAGAATCAGGAGATGTCATTCTATGGGATATCTAATCAGTCATTTTAAGGGCAAATATCGTATTCTCTGCCCATATAATCAATACAATCAATTTTCCAGAGACTTAAAAGGAAACTTTGAAGAAATAGATTGCTATATAAAATGCGCGAATAAAGTAACAATTTCATACTACGGAAAAGGAATATTAGAAGCCTATGTTCCATCTATCGGGAAAGGCAGAAACATTCTCCGAGCGATTGAAGAAGATGGCATGAGCAACAAAATCACAAAAAAATTTGAGACGGATGCAGAAGTAATCATTAGGTTCCCGGCGAAAGAGATGGCTCAATTTGAAAAATACTTCAAGCCTCTTACGTCAGGAGCTGGAATAAGCCCCTTTTCAACGAAGAATCTCCCTAAAACGGATTATATTATCGAAGAGGATAAATTGGAGGAGTATAGGAATGTAATCTCAAAATTGGGCTATGAAACGCCGATAGGTATAGCGCATTTGACAAACAATTTTATCAAGTCTCTTGCGACAAAAAGAAATCCATGGGAGAAAATAAAAGCGGATATGCAAATGAAAGGATTACGCGGTAAAGAATATATAGATGAAATTGGGCAGTGGAATCAATATATCAAGTTTCTAAAGGAGAATATTAAATGTTCGGATTAATCGCTGGTTTATCGGCAATGTTTGTAACTGGTGCTTGCATTGGAGTAGGAATGACGGCACTTTGTAACGCGAGTAGTACATTAGACAATATGGAGGAAAACTGGAATATGAAAAAAATGCAGGATATTTTAATCGAGAAGCTCACAGATACGGCAACAATCCCGACAAAAGGAAGTAGTGAAGCGGCAGGAGTTGATTTATATGCCAATATTGACAAAGAAATCAGCATTAAACCGCACGAGACAAAAAAGATTGGAACTGGAGTTGCAATGAAATTACCAGAAGGAACATTTGGCGCTATCTTTGCTCGAAGTGGATTAGCAACGAAAAATGGGTTAAGACCTGCCAACTGTGTTGGTGTTTGTGATTCTGATTATAGAGGAGAATATATTGTGCCGCTACATAATGACACAGAAGAAATTCAGGTAATCAAACCGGGAGATAGAATTGCTCAGTTAGTTTTAACGCCGTATATCCCAATGAATTTTATTGAAGTGAAAGAATTGGAGGAGACGGAAAGAGGGACTGGCGGTTTCGGGTCAACAGGAGAGTAATATTTATTAGAAAAGGAGTTGATTTGATGGGTACTGCATTAACAATTATATTAGGTGCAATCACAGGAAGGGTTATTTATCTTATTATGGAGAAATTTCTATGGTGAAAGAAATTAATACTGTTCAGGATTTGATTAATGAGCTGGAAAAATTTCCTCTAGAAATGGAAGTTAGAGATTATTGTTTCGACAAAATTGAAGAAGTGAAAATAAAAACATGGACGCACGATAATTATCCATATAATTTACCAGACAAAGATTACGTCTGTCTTGAGTGAGGTAAAAATGTTTGTATATATTAAGACAAAAAATCTAATTAAAGGAGTGAATGAATTTTCTTTTAATATAGATACGAAACGAGAAGAGTGTTTGTATATAGAAGATGGCAATATAGTACTTATTAGAGGATACAGAGGAATTTTATTCTGTTGTTCCATGGAAAATATCGAATATATAGTAAAAGAAGATGGTATAGAGGCAGAATCGGATGAGTCATTTCAGTAAATAAAAAAGGAGCTTTGATTTATATGAAGGTTCAAGAATTAATTTCTAAATTAGAAGGAGAATGCATTTGTCGAGGTTTATACCCAGATGAAGTAGATGTATGCGTCATAGATGACCAAGATTTCATATTTGAAGAATTCAATATTAGATATGAGAATAAGGATTTGCCATTTATAAGCATTGAATTATGATGCAAAACAATTGGAACTATTATTTTCATGCAGAGGAGGTAGATACATGAAGGAGCGTTTTCAGAACTTAGAGCCGGGAGATATCATTTTAACGACATGGGAAGAGACGAGACAGACCGTTCCATATTTAGTCATGTATGATGGAACATGGAATTTAATATGCTTGAGCTCGGGAGAATTTATGTGCAGTTTAAAATCTAAGAAATCACTATGCGAACTTGTAAGTGAATATGTAATAGATATAGTTCCTCGTCAGATAGCAATTAATAGGGCAAATGCTCAACTCGGAGGGAGATTCAAATATCCTATAGTAGCTCGCGATAATTTATGCTATGTCAGGCAGGAGGGAAAATGATAGGAATAGGATTTCTTACATTTGTTATTGTACTTATGGCTGTTGTGTTTATGGATGATATTCCAAATTCTATAAAGAAACAACTATACATTAAAAAACATCCAGAGATTAAGATATTTTTGGACACATATAGACAGCTAAACGAGCGAAGAGAATCAGATCGTGAAGCAATGAGGAGACTACAAGGTGCAATGGAATGTGTTTCTGAAGAAGAAAGGCAGAGATTAAATGATATTCATTTCAATTTCTTAAAAGATTCTAAAAAGATGGAACGTCGCATGGAGAATTTTTGCGAAATAAACAAGAATACAATTCGAGACGCACAAAAGATTTTTCTCGATGAATTTGATTGTCGAGCAACGCGATGGGCTGAAAGGGCGCGAGTACAGCAAAAAATTGAAGCCGCAAAACAGAAGAGTATGGTGCGGGCTGAAAGGAGGAACTTATGGAAATTAAAGAAATTAGGGAGATAATTAAGAGTAATGAATATGATTTTCTCCGCAATAACGAGCATTTGAGGAAGAACGTGATATTGCTTGGATTAGGAGGGAGTTATGCATATGGATTAAATACGCCAGAATCAGATATAGATATCAGAGGATGCGCTTTGAATTCCAAAAGAGAAATTTTATTGGGGGAAGGGTTTGAACAGGTAGAAAACAAAGAAACAGATACCGTAATATATTCGTTCAATAAAATGATTTCTCTATTGTGTAATTGCAATCCTAATGTCTTGGAAATTTTTGGTTTAAAGCCAGAACATTACTTGTATATATCTCCATTCGGACAAGAATTATTAGATAATAAAGACTTATTTCTTTCTAAGAGAGCGATAAAGTCATTTGGCGGTTACGCTGTGAGTCAACTATATAGGCTTCAGCAAAAAACTCTATGTGCGTTATCAGAAGAAGAATACAACAAACATATTTGTAAAGTTATCAATCAAATGATATTTAAACTAGAAGGCAGGTACGGTTTAAAAAATGTTAAAGTGTTTGTGGAAAATGGCGAGCTGAAGATAACGACCTCTATAGAGGATTTTCCTCTTGAAGATTTGGCGGGATTATTAAGCGAAATCAACAATACTTTAAGAGATTATAAGAAAAAATCGAAACGCAATGAATACGCAATAAATCACAAAAAAGCTGCAAAACATAGCGTTAGTCTAATTCGCCTCCAGATGATGGCTATTGATCTCTTAGAGAATAAAGAGATTATCACATATAGAGAAAAAGAGCATGATTTACTGATGGATATCAGACTCGGAAAATATTTAGACTCAGATGACAAGCCGAATTCTGCGTTCTTTGATATCGTACATGAATATGAGAAGAAGTTTGATTACGCAAAAAATAATACGGAGCTTCCAGAAGAGCCAGATGTGAATAAGATTAATGACTTTGTTATGTCTGTAAATGAAAGAATTGTAGGAGGAAATACATTTGATTGATAGTCGGGAAACAAATGCATATGAAGACGGATGGGATGCTGGTTATTGGGCGGGTTATTATGATTGCAAGCAGGAACTTCTTCCTGTTCTTCGTTCTTTGGCTTATGAAGTAGCGACGTATTTATATCCAAGGCAATATGATTATTCAGATGATCAAATAAAAGATATTGCTGTATGTGCTGGTTTAAGAGAAGAACTTTCAGAGGAGTTATAAGAAGAAGCATGACAAAAAAATTTTCAAGAGAATATTTAACAAAGGAACTAGGGCTACCGTATGATTGTTGCCCAATCGAAGACAATATTATAGATACTTCTCGCTGGTCTATTATTCATGAAATTATTTTTGAAGATGGCGGGAAATTTTATCGAACAACGTATTCTGAAGGGGCGACAGAAATGCAATGGGAAGAACCATGGGAATATGAGGAAGAAGTGAAATGTGAAGAAGTTGAACTTCGAGAAGTGACAGTAAATAAATGGCTTCCAGTTCAAGAAACAGTCAAATGATATATAGGAGAGAACAATATGATGAACAATTTTTTAAATGGAATGTTTGGAAAAGTAGGGAATGGCATGTGTAGATTATCTATGAATGGAGAAATTGCAGTTAAAACTTCTGGAGGATATAAAAGCTATAATATTAAAACCGGGAAACTCACTAACTGCAACAACTTTGTATTCGACATTGGAGAGGAATTTTTCTTTGTGATTCCAACTAACAAAGTCGAGAAAGGAGATATTATCCTTGTGAATTGCAAGCCTAAATGCGTAATTGATGCAGACAAGACAAAACTTACGGTGATCAATTATGAAGATTCTACAGTGGAGACCATTCTTCCAGAAAGACATGTGTTTATGGGAAATACATATTTTTACGGGAAAATCGTTTCAATGTTTGGGAGCGACAGTATCAAGGGGAAGAAAGGAGCAAACAATATTTTTAAATATATGATGCTTTCACAGATAATGAAAGGAGATAATAGTGGTTCTACCGGAATCGGAGGAATGAACTCAATGCTGCCGTTCATGATGATGAATGGAAATATGAGCGATGTGTTCGATGGAATGTTTGATTTTGACGTAGATAGAGAAGAAGATACAGACGAAGAGGAGGAAGCGTAATATGGGATGTGGTTCATGGACAAGAAAAAGTTATGTAGATTATGCAACAGTAAAAGGAATGAGCGTTTCAAGTAAGGGAGAAATTAGCGGCAGTTACTCCAATCAGGAAATGTTTAAAGCTAGAACACTTGATTCGGCACTTGACCCGAAAAATGCAATTCGGGAATGTTGCGATACGGAAGAACACCCAAACACAATTCCAGTTATCTTAGCTTTGGATGTTACAGGAAGCATGGGGCAGGCGGCCGTGGAAGTTGCAAAAAAACTTAATGTAATCATGACAAATCTGTACGAGAAAGTTTCGGATGTTGAATTCCTTATTATGGGCATTGGAGATATGGCGTATGATGAATACCCTATTCAGGCTTCACAGTTTGAATCCGATATCCGTATTGCTGAACAGCTTGACAAGATTTATTTTGAATTTGGCGGCGGAGGAAATAGCTTTGAATCATATACGGTCGCTTGGTATTTTGGTTCTCGCCATACAAAGCTTGATTGCTTAAATCGTGGTAAAAAAGGAATCATCATCACAATGGGAGATGAAAGACTTAATCCGTACATTCCAAAGACTGGAAGATATTGCACTTTGTCGGAAGTGACAGGAGATGGTGTACAGGGAGATATTGAAACAAAAGACCTTTATAAAGAGGTCTCTGAAAAGTTTAATATCTATCATTTAGACGTAAATCATGGAAGAAGATGGTGGAACAAAGACGAAATAGAAAAATCTTTTAAAGAGTATTTAGATGATGAACATTTCAGAAAAGTTACCATTGATAGCATTTCAGATGAAATTGTAGATATTGTTTTAAATGAGACTGAAAGCAACACGGAAAGTCCAGTTGTTGCACCGTTAAGTTCTGAAGGAATTACTTGGTAGAATAAGGAGATTTGAATAGATGAAAGATATTAAGATTGTAATTGGAGCAAATTGGGGCGATGAAGGAAAGGGATTAATAACTGATTATTTCTCGCAGAAACCAAATACTATAGTTGTTTGCTCAAATGGAGGAGCTCAGAGAGGACATACTGTTGTAACACTAGATTCAATCCGACATGTCTTTCGTCATTTCGGATCTGGTACATTTAACGGAGCAAGTACATATTTATCGGAAGACTTTATTTGCAATCCTATTATTTTTAGACAGGAGTACGAAGAACTGAAAAGCCTTGGGTATGCGCCAAAAACTTATATTAATAACAAGTGTATGTTAACAACTCCTTTCGATATGATAGCAAATCAGGTTATTGAAGAAAATAGAGGTAAACATAAGCACGGAAGCTGCGGCATGGGAATATACGAAACAATTAGAAGGTATAAAGCTGGCGTAACGGATTTGGATTATAGAATAAGAGATTATTATTTGGATAGGTTGACAGATCGGGGAATTATTATTTCAGATGAGTGGATGCAGATAATTTCCAACGATAGGATTTTTGAGAATTGGTTAGAAGATTTTAACTTTATGTGTGGAGAATCAGAGCTTGTATCAAATGATGAATTCTTAAAGAAATTCGATAATATTGTTTTTGAAGCGGGTCAGGGTTTGTTGCTCGACCAAAATAATAAAGAGTATTTTCCGCACCTAACTCCGTCTAATACTGGAATTAAAAATGCAAAAAAGATAATAGAGAGAATTGATTGGGGTGATGAAATAAATATTGAAACATGCTATGTTTCCCGAACTTATCTGACTCGACATGGAGCAGGAGATTTTTTGACAGAATGTGACAAGGAGGCAATCAATGCAAATATGTGCGACAAAACGAATGTTCCAAATCAGTTTCAAGATACATTGAGGTATGGATTTCTTCTCTTGCACGGATTGTATTGTAGATGCGCTAAAGATGTTGAAGAATTCGGAAATGTAAAGTCGCTTGCTCTCACTCATTGTAATGAATATAAGTGGGACAATGATTTACTGGCTAAATTATTTCGTGGATGGAGAATTTATTATTCTGGAGGCGAAACCAAGCCAAGTGTGAAAAATTATTATCCTATGTTGGAGGAAAATGGGAGTAGATAGGTTAGAAAGCACAGCTAAATTTTTATATGTTATAAAAAATAGCATAATGATTGGGAGGATTAAATGCCTTTAAATACAGGATATTTAACATCTAGCAGAGAAAAAAATGAATTATATAGTCCGTTTTACATAGTAGACCATATAATGAAATATCTTCCAAAAGACAAAGTTATATGGTGTCCATTTGATGAAAATTGGTCGGCATTTTATAGGCGATTAAAAGAGGGGGGGGTTCAAAGTAGTCAGAAGTTCGTTATTGGAAGGGCAGGACTTTTTCGAGTTTGAGCCAAATGAATGGGATATAATTGTTAGCAATCCTCCATTTTCAGTTAAAGATAAAGTTTTGGAGCGCTTGTATTCATTTAATAAACCGTTTGCAATTTTGTTGCCTCTCAATGCCTTGCAAGGCAAGACAAGATACGAATACTTTAAAGATGGTATTCAAATTCTGAGCTTTGATGCGAGAGTTTGTTATCACAATGAGGAACACATGGATACGGTAGTTAAAGGAAGTCCATTTGCAACAGCATTTTTTTGCAGAGATTTACTTCCAAAAGACTTGATAATAGAAAAATTAATTACATATGATAGACCTTTGATGAAATGTGCATAAACACAGGAGAATAATTATGTGTGGCGATTATGATTATGAAGAAAATCCATACGACTATTGCTATGAATGCGGTGGTTATGGTGACGATTATTATATGGACGAAGATGAAGAATTAGTTTGTAGATGTCCTGAATGTCCTATGAATCCTTATTCATGGGATGATTAATACATATCAAGTAAATTTCTATGGGTGATCACCCAATTATTTCGGGGAACAGAGAGGAGAATCAAATGTTAGTACCTGCGATACTATTTAAAGACCAGATAACGTCAGAATTTCAAAGGATTTATTACACTGAGGATATGATGTATTTAACAGGCTGCTTAGAACAGTGGAGTCCGGATATATCAACAAACCCAGAGGAAGGAAAATTTGATTTCGCTATTGTTAGTAATGATAAATTAATAGGATATTTGTCTTATCGCATTGACTATTATTGCTCCAAGGCGTATAATTTTGGACTTTTATCTTTCGATAGAGGAAATCCGGTTGTCGGAGAAGAACTTTTTAACAAGATGGAGGAGCTAACAAAAAAGCTTCGTAAAATTGAGTGGCGCATGGTTGGTGGAAATCCTGTTGAAAAGCATTATGATAAATTCTGCAAAAAACACGGAGGGAACAAACACATTCTAAAAGATTCTGTTAGAGATTCGCACGGCAATTATCATGATGATATTATCTACGAAATTATTAATGATTAAAGAGAAGATGAGATGAGAGCATTATTTTATTTAGAAGACAAGCTTGTAGCAGAAGAATTTTACAAATGCCAGCAGTGGAAAGGGGAAAATGGAAATTATCTCGTGATAGATACGGAAAGAGGTCAAAGACTATTTTTTGATTTTAGCAAAAATACGAACCCGAATATAGGTACAGTAGAAGACAATATAATGAAAGCAGCTATGGGCAGAGTTGATTTGAGAAGATTTAAAGCTCTAACATTAGAGGATATTTTAAAAGAGGAAAATTCTTATAATGTATCCTATTTAAACTAGAGATAAAATATAAAAAGTTGGTTGTAATTGCGGAGGAAAATTTTATGGAAATGAGTTGTATTGCCAGATGTGTATCAATTAGCAAAAAGTCCAAAGCGCAGGGATTCAAAACATTAGGGGTTGGAGATATAGTTACATTTACGACTCCAATTGAATCAGTCGGAAGGAATAGTAGAGGAGGCACCTATTCTACATATATTAAATGCAAAAATAATAGAACAGGAGAAGAAGGATATCAGAGCTTTAATATGCTGGGGCGTTTGTTGAAAAACTATGAATTTGAGCAGTTAAATAGAGTAGAAGTATAAAAGGAAAGTTTATAGCAAAAAACAAAAAAGGTCGCAATAAGGAGAATAAATATATGAGACTATATGTCGTTAGTGCAGATACATATAATGCTTCATGGGGAACACAAATAAGTATTTTTGGTGTATTTAATGAGAATCATTTAGCCGATGCATTAGAAGAATTGCAACAAAAATATAATTACAATTTTGAGGTAAATGAAGCAAATCTGAATGAATGTACAGATATATACCTTGGTGGGTATCTTGAGTAAATGAAATGGTTACTTTGTAAGGAGAGAATATATGAGGTTAAGCGAAATAGCAGAATATGTAGTAGATAATAATCCGGATTGCTGCGTAAAAAATGAGGTAATTAGAGGTTGTAGAACAGAATCGTATGAAGAAAGCCTTATTGAGCCATTATTAAATTTTTACATGTACGAAAAGATGGATTTATGCGGATGCGGAATTCCAGAAAATACATACGAAGCAATTAGAAGATATCTCCACATCAGAAAAAGCTGTTTTGAAGAAAATCTATCATGGGAAGATGTCACTGAACGCTATAGAACTAATTTGCATATAGATTATGACGATTCAATGAATTATGGGATATTGCAGTTTCTAGCATATATTTTAGACAGTTATGGGTTTACAGAGCATGGCAGCTCAGTTGGTGGTTGCTGGCTAACAAAGGAAGGAGAAAAATTGTTAACTGTATTGGATGCATGGCATAACTTGGAGGAAGAGATAAGATGAAGGAAGAAACGAAAGATCCTATCGCCTGTATACTAATTTTTGCGATACCGGTTATTTTACTTGTTTCTTTCGCAGTATATATGTTTTTTCACCCCAAAATAAGAGGAATATCTTATTGCGATGATAATCGTTATTACATGGTTAATGCTATAACAGGCAATAATGAAAGTTCTCCTGATAATTGGCACTTTGGAGCAATAAAAAAAGAGGATTATGATTCGTGGAAGGATGGAACAGCAACGACAGTTTGGGTTGTTAGTTCGAGAGACGAAAATAGAGGCTGGAGACTTAGATGCAATATGATTTCCACTATCACTATTTACGATAAAAGATATTTGCCATTCAATTTTTAAATATAAGAAGGTAGGGTTAGATGTGAAAGAACGAAAAATATATGTATGTGATTTTTGCAATACATCGTATAATGAGAAATCAAAAGCAGAAAAATGTGAAAGCAATCATAAAAAATGTAAAGAGATTGTAGATGTGAGATATTCACCTTATAAATCAGATAATACAGGAAGACCGAAAAAGATTTGCATTAAATTTGATGATGGAGATAATGAATGGTATTCAAGAATGTAAAGAAAGAGAAATTTCACGAGGCGAGAATAATATGCAGAATAAATATTCAAGAAAACAGCTAGAAGAATTATATAATTGCAAAATTTTTAAAACGACAACATGCAATGAAGATAATTATGTTTTTTGGGCGGCACAAGGGCTACCATTTACAGAAAATGGCGAAAACAGGTTATTTGGGGATGCCTGTGGATGGGATTTGGATGAACTGCATGAAGATATCAGGAATGCAATTCGCGAAACTTGCATTGTATTTGACGCATAATAAAAATCTTATGGTTCACGCGTTACAACCTAACAACAATAATAGTTGCAGCAAAACAAGGAGGAGATAAATGGAAACAAATCACTATTCAGAACAAGGAGTTAAAGAGCCAGATGTAATTGAGATAATTAAAAAGGTGATGATGGAGCCTGAAATTTCTATATTATTTCTGAAATCTATTGAAGGATTTGTAAAAGAAGGAGTGACGTACAAATCATTATATAAAAATGTAGTTTCGGACTATGAGAATGTCGTGAATGAACTTAGTGTAGCAGTTCGAATATTAAGAGAAAATCAATTAGAAGATATTTGGAGAGAAAACCTTTGAAAACAAAAGGAATGAAGCGGGGGTCGAAAATGAAAATAGATTTAGTAGAATTAAAAATCAATGGAGAAAAGAGTTATAAATACAAACCATTTAAATATTGTTGTACAAAAATGCGAGATAATCCATATATTGATTTTACAAATGAAAATGTTTCAAGTGAGAATGGCAATTTTGGCGGTTCACATATTCCTCAGTTTTGTGTTTGGGAAGACGCGTTTGAACGAGTAGACAATTTTTTCATTAATTTTTGTCCTTTTTGCGGCGAAAAGATAGAGGTGTCGGTTGTAGAGGAAAAAGACATTTCAGATACATATAAGAAATTAGAAGAAAAAAAGAATTTTTTTGAGGAAGAAATCTGGAATATTGATAGGCAAATAGCAGAGCTATATAAGGTTTCTGAATACCCGGAGGTTGATTCGCTATGCATATCGAAAAAGAATTTCTGTATTTAGTATGGCAATGCACTTCAAACGGAAGACAGTATATAGTAGGAAAACTTTCAAAGAATAAACAATATGAATTCTGTTATTGCGAAGAAATCGAGGAAGCTATAAAAAATGGATTTAAGCCGCTAATTTCCTTTAACAAAATCGACACCGCGTATAGAAGTGAAGAACTGTTTCCAGCTTTTTCAAGCAGATTGCCAGATAGAAAAAGAAAAGATATTGATAAAATCTTAAAGAAATATAATTTAGATGAGTACGATACTTATGAGCTTTTAAAGAGAAGCGGAGCTAAGTTACCGATTGATAATTTACAGTTTGTCGGCTGCCGGGTTGCTTGAAGAGTTGAAGACGGAAATTTTCTCAGATACTAGCTACAAAAAACTATAGGAGGAAGATATGAGTTGTCCAAGATTTGGTGAAGAGTGTTATGAATTTATGTGCGGGTCTTCTAAAAATGGAATATGCACTGAAGGAGAAAATGAGTTTTTAAATTCAATAGAAAAGTCATCTAAAGCAGAGCTAATTTCTGCCGCAGAAGCATACAAGAAAACTCAAGAAGCGCTAAAAGAAGATGATATAGAGTCTCTGAAAGAGATTAACAGTAAAATTTTAGAAGCAACTAAAAAAGGAAAATTTTCTGTTACCGGTCTCGGGGAAATAAGCTTTGGGGCGAGAGAAAAATTAGAAAGTTTGGGATACGAAATAATAACAGGTTTTGATCTTAACGAAAGATATTACCTTATTAGTTGGGAGAAGGAGGAAAATTAATTGAAAAGCTTTAAGAAGAAAGTTTATTTCCATAGAGAAAAAGAAGAAAACTGGGATATCGAAGAAGAATCTATATCTAGAGGATTCGATACCGAAAATATTCTTTGGCTGGGCTCAGATGTCGAAATGACAGTCGAAATTAGAGAAGATGGAACGAATAAAGTTTTATCAGTTCAAGGAAAAGATGTGTCAAATTTAGATATTTTTATCTAGGAGGATTTATGTATAAACAGATTATTATTGCGAGAAAAGATTTAGATATGTCCTCGGGAAAACTCGCGGCACAGGTGAGTCATGCAAGTATGGCTTTTTTAACTAGTGAATTAAGAGATTCTGATACAGTTACTGCAATAACTAAAGCACACTTAGCTGGATGGCGACAGCATTTAGAACCAGATGAAGCTAAGGAGATTGTTTATTATGAAGCATCTCTTTGTTGCGAGAAAGACTTGTACGAGCAGTGGATTTGCGGCGAATTCACAAAATGCGTTTTGCGAGCAAAAAATAAAGCCCAATTACTGAAAGCAAAAAGAATAGCAGAAGAAATGGGAATGAAGGAGAACGAAGACTTCTGGTTAATTCGGGATAATTGCCATACGGAATTAGAACCGGAAGAGGATGGGAAAACTTTAACGTGCATTGGATTTAAACCGATGGATTCGGAGCTTATTGATAAAATCGGCAAAAAATATCAGTTATATTAGGAGGGTGTATGGATTACAATAAAAAATTACAGGAACTAATATCAGAAGCCCAAAAGGATGGCTATGATTTTATAGGCGGAGACTCAGCTAAATTTAAAAGAAAAGAAGAATGGCTCTATGTTATGGAGGTATTTATATTTTCAAAGACATGTTATGAGGATAGCGGAGAATATCATGTTTTTAAAGACATCTATGAGATTCCTAAAGACATATTTCTTAGAATGGAAGATTCATCTCCTAGGCTTTGGGGAAAAGAAGAAAAAGGATTACGCGGAGAAATCTTTGAGTTATTTGTTCGTAGAATATTACGAGAAATACCCGGCTTTACTGTAGACGATTGGTATGGAAATGAAGGAGTGACATCTTTTCATCATATCCAATACGAGAAATATAGCGACTGCGACGACTGCTATGAGGTATATTTTACAAAGAATGGGAAAGAGTCTACATATCCTGATGGATATATCAGTTTCTATAAAATGGAAAGAAATGATTATATTGCTGAAAAAGAAAAAAGTATAAATATAACTCTAGAGAAATTTATGAGATTAAATGCGTAAGGAGAATTTATGGTTCAATATCAAGATATAATTAATAAACAGGACGAGATAGTGGCTATAGTCAACAAGATATCAACATCCGATAACATCAAAGAAATAACTCAATTAGATATCCAATTAGAAGAAGATGCCAAAATATTAAAGAATCTCAAAATTTCAAGGATAATGCAAAAACAAGAAAAGGTAAGTTAATCTGACTTGCCTTATTTTTAACTTAAGTAATGAGTTTTTCTTCAAAATATGATAAAATTATAAAAAATATTTGGAGGAAAGTAATGGGGAATTTTATTATAGACGATATTCAAAGAGAAAAAATTTTGAAAGAAGAGCAAAAACTATTGAAAAGTTTGAAAGATGAAAGATCTTCTATATACAATTCTTGCAGGGGATTCCGTTTTGTTCATGCTCCTAACGAAAGAGGAATTTTAGAACTGCAAGTAAAAGAAGTTGTAGAAGAAGATAAGTGGAAGACAATTCAAGAGAGTGACAAGTGGAGGAAATTGCAAGAAGATATTCCAAATCAAGAAAATAAAGTTGCCGAATTAGAGAAAAGTATAGACGAAGAAAAACGTCAAAAACTTATAGATTTTTTGACGATTCAAAATGATAAAGTACGTGCTGAAAATTTTTTAAAAAGTATTAAAAGCTATACTCTTTACAAGATTTTATATTATGATGAATATCCAAACCCTATAAGAAAGTTTGAAAAATTGAGACTCATAGATGCAATAAAGTGGTGTTATGAAAATTGGTTTGCAGAGATTCTACCTGTAGAAGTAGATGGTACGGCGAAGAGCTGTTATTCGACTTATATTTTAACTCACTTTGATGCCACATTTGAGGGGCACGAGGTTATTTCAAAAATTTATTTAGATATGAGTTATTCGCCAAAAGAAGACCTTCATGGAGGGCTGTATTGCGAGGGGCAGCAATACATCCATTTAAACAGAAAAGAGTTATTGAAAATAAAAGAATGTATGTGCTGTATAGAGGAGTAAGAATGCAGTTCAAGGAGTTGATTAGTTGACAGAAAATGAGATGTTGAATTTTGCCATATCTCAAGGTATAATTGATATATCATCCGTACAAGAAAAAATAGAGATGATGAAAAAGCAAAAGTACTTAGAAAAGCATCCATATAAAATCTGGGAAAATAAAAGTGGTGATTGGTATACATATTTGCCAGATGAGAAGAAAGGAAGAATACAGCGTAAGAGAAAAACAAAAGAAGAAATCGAGCAGGTAGTGGTAGATTACTGGAAAACCGAAGAAGAAAATCCGACAATAGAGCAGGTTTTTGCCGAATGGAATAACAGAAAATTGGCACTAAATCAGATTTCTCGATCAACCCATATAAGAAATCAGCAATTTTATAATCGACACTACAAAAAGTTTGGTAAAAGACGAATTAAGAGTGTTTCAGAAGATGAATTTTGTGATTTTCTTGAAGCTCAAATACCTGAACACCAGTTAAAAGTAAAGGCGTTTTCTGGATTAAAAACAATAACAAGAGGGTTTTTGAAAAGGGCTAAAAGAAAGAAGTATATTTCATTCAACGTAGAAGCTATGCTGGACGACTTAGACATTTCGGAACAAAGTTTTGAAAAGAGCGATAAGAGCAGCAAAGATAGGGTTTTCACGGAAGAAGAATTTCCTAGACTTAAAAGTTACCTGCGTAGTAACATAGATGTTCATAATTTAGGAATATTGCTTATGTGCATTACAGGAATGAGGGTCGGGGAGCTTGTCGCCCTTAAATATGAAGATTTTCTTTCTCCTAATTTAGTTCAGATAAAAAGAACGGAAACTCGTTATAAAGACGAAACGGATACATGGAGGTATGAGATTAAGGAATCGCCGAAAACTCCGGCAGGATACCGCACAGTCGTTATTCCGTTGTCTTATAGCTGGATATATGAAGAACTTAAAGCACGAAATTATTCATCGGAATTCGTAATGGCTAATGAGGATGGAGTGAGGTTGAGAACGTCATGGATTCGAAGAAGGCTATATGCGATTTGTCGGGAGCTTGGGTTCGAGCGAGAAAAAGGCCCACATACTTGTCGAAGAACTTACGCAACAATATTATTAGATAACAACGTAGATAAGAATTTAATTGTAGACCAAATGGGGCATACTGACATTTCATGTACTGAAAAACATTATCATGAAGACATGAAGAGCTCAGATACAAAGATTAAAATTTTATCAGGAATTCCGGACTTTGCAGCGTGATTTGATTGATAATACATCAAAATAAATCAAATAGGAATGCGATTATATGGCTTAAATTAGCGGGATATAGGGTTTTCACAGCGGGTTCAAGTCCCGTCAACTGCATTGTTGGAAGAAGCTGAAGACCTTTGTGGTTTTCAGCTTTTTTTGTTATCGCAGAAAAGTTAAAAAATAGGAGTTTACTATGAGTGTAATAAACGTAGAGCATATTTCAAAATTATATGGGGATAAGATGATTTTGGAAGACTTATCCTGCAGTGTAGATGAAGGGGATAAAATTGGAATTATTGGCATTAATGGGACCGGTAAGTCAACACTTCTTCGAATTATCGCGGGCGAGGAAGAAGCAGATGAGGGAAAAATTATTTTCTCAAATGGTATGACGATTGGCTGGATGGGGCAAAATCCTGAGTTTGATGAAGAGAGCAGTATTTTAAAGTATGTCTGTGAAGGAAAGAAAATAGAAGATGACTATGGTTATGAGAGTGATGCGAAGGCGATGCTTACTGTATTAGAATTAGAGAATTTTGATGAGAAAATTAAAAATCTTTCCGGTGGACAGAAGAAAAGGGCCGCGCTTTGTAAAGTTTTATTGCAAAAGCCAGATATTTTGATTTTAGATGAGCCTACGAACCATTTGGATAATAAGATGTCTGACTGGCTGGAGAATTATCTTAAAAGTTTTCGTGGTGTACTGTTAATGGTAACGCATGATCGCTATTTCCTTGATAAGGTAACGAATCATATTTGGGAAGTAGAAGGTGGCAAAGTTTATTATTATGATGAAAATTATTCTGGTTATCTGGAACGGAAAGCAGAGAGAGAGGAAAGAGAGCTTGCCTCAGAAAGAAAAAGACAAAGTATTCTCCGCAGTGAAGTAAAGTGGGTAATGCGTGGGGCAAGGGCACGTTCGACAAAGCAAAAGGCACGTTTAGAGCGTTTTGAACAGTTAAAAGCGATGGATTCCCCAAAGACAGCAAAGCAGGTAGAGATGGGATCTGTTGGAACCAGACTTGGAAAAAAAACGATTGAACTTTATGATATTTCAAAAGCATATGGAGACAAGGTACTTTTTAAACATTTTTCCTATATATTTAAACGATTTGAACGAATTGGATTTGTCGGGCATAATGGCTGTGGAAAGTCCACATTGATGAAGATTTTAGCAGATTTAGAGCAGGCAGATTCTGGAGCGATTGAATGGGGAGAGACAATAAAAATTGGTTACTTTGCACAGGAATGTGAAGTAATGGATGAAAGAGAAAGAGTTATTGATTACATTAAAGATGCAGCAGAATATGTACGAACTTCCGAGGGACTGGTCAGTGCATCAAAAATGTTAGAACGTTTCCTTTTCAGTTCAGATATGCAGTATACGCCGATTGCTAAGATTTCTGGTGGTGAGAGAAGAAGATTATACCTTTTAAAAGTGCTGATGCAGTCTCCGAACGTTTTAATACTTGATGAGCCGACAAATGATCTTGATATTGCGACACTTCGGGTTTTAGAAGATTTTCTTGATGAATTTGCGGGAATTGTCATCACCGTTTCTCATGACCGTTATTTCCTTGATAGAACAGTTGACCGTATTGCTGCTTTTGAAAATGGAAATATTGTAGTCTACGAGGGTGATTATACAGAATATCAGGAAAAATCAGGAAGAATTGAGGCGGATTCCATTGACAGTGTGGATTCTGGTTCCGGGCTTCATATTAAAAAGAGCAATGAGAGGAAGAAAGAAGGAAGAGAACAGTGGCTTGCTTCTAAAAATAAAGAAAAGAAGTTGAAATTCTCTTATAAGGAACAGAAAGAATTTGAGACAATTGATGAGGATATTGAGAAATTAGAAGAAAAAATTGCAGAGTTAGAAGAACAAATCAGCAAATGTGCGACCGATTTCATAAAATTGAATGAATTAATGCAAGAAAAAGAAAAGACGGAAGCCGAACTTTCTGATAAAATGGAACGGTGGGTATATTTAAATGATCTTGCTGAAAAAATAGAAGCACAAAAGAGGGAGAATAATAATGAAAACATTTAAAGAGGCAGATATTTTACTGCCTGGAAAAGAAGTAAATATGGAGAAGTGGTCCGTTATTGCCTGTGACCAGTTTACCAGTGAGCCAGAATATTGGCAAGAGGTAAAGAAATTTGCCGGTGATAGTCCCTCTACTCTCGATATGATTTTGCCGGAAGTATATTTGGAACAGGAAAATCATGAGGAGCAACTTAAAAATATTGAGGCTTCTATGAATAAGTATCTGCGTGAAAAGGTTTTTACAGAATATAAAGATGCGATGATTTATGTAGAGCGGACAGACAGTGTTGGGAATGTTCGCGCAGGTATTGTTGGAAAGATTGATTTGGAACAGTACGATTATAGCAAAAAGAGTACATCTTTTATAAGAGCAACAGAGGCAACGGTAGCAGAAAGAATTCCAGCCAGAGTGGAGATTCGTAACAATGCGGTAGTGGAACTTCCACACGTTATGCTACTTGTAGATGATGCGGGAAAGCATGTCATAGAACCGTGTGAGCAGGAAAAGGAACATCTTCCACTTTTATATGATTTTGACCTTATGATGGGCGGCGGACATCTATGTGGCTACCTTCTTGGAAAAGAGGAAAAGAAACGGATTGAAAAAGCACTTACATTCCTGGCAGATCCAAAGTGTTTTGCCGATAAATATCATGTAAAAGACCGTCCGGTTCTTTTGTTTGCAGTTGGAGATGGCAATCATTCACTTGCAGCTGCTAAAGCATACTATGAACAGTTAAAGGCTGCACATCCAGATGAAGATCTGTCGGAGCACCCAGCGAGATATGCGCTTGTAGAGGTTGTAAATCTTCACAGCCCTGCTCTTCAGTTTGAGGCGATTCACCGAATTGTTACCGGTGTTCATGTAGAAGATTTATTAAGCAAGATGAATGCGGCTTTACATATTAAAAAAGAAGGAAAAGGGCAGACCTTCTATACTATTTATAATGGAAAGAAAAAGAAATGTGTTATTGAACGTCCAACGTCTAAGTTAACAGTAGGAAGCCTGCAGAGATTTCTTGATGGATATCTGGCACAAAATGGCGGAAAGATTGATTACATTCATGGAGAAGAGGTAGTAGAAAGCCTTGCCAGGGAAAAAGACAGCATAGGATTTATTTTACCGGATATGGGAAAGGAAGAACTGTTCCCTACAGTAATTCATGATGGAGCATTACCGAGAAAGACATTTTCTATGGGACATGCACAGGATAAACGTTACTATACCGAATGCCGCAAAATAAGAAAATAGTATTACAGATACGTTTGATTTTAAATTCTGTAGTGATTATAATAACAGAAAGAAAAATTTTGCGAAAATCTCCGGTAATACATTACTGGAATTAAAGTGTCACAATAGTCAGTTTACTCAAGAAAAGGAGATGATGTTATGCCGACAACATATACACATTATGCCTATGGACAGGAAGTTTTTCATAAACTTCCCGAAGAATTACAAAGAAAAATAGAACCATATATCGAATACTATAATATTGGCGTACATGGTCCGGATATTCTGTTTTATTATCATTCTTATTGTAAAAATAAAGTAAATCAGTATGGGGTAAAAGTACATCACGAACCTGCCAGAGAGTTTTTTAAATGGGCATTTAAGGTGTTTCAGGCACAGAAAAATAGGAATGAGGCATTTGCCTATCTTGCTGGATTTATGACACATTTTATTCTGGACAGTTCCTGCCATCCTTATGTAAGAAAGCGCATAAAGGAAACGGGAATCAGTCATACAGAGATAGAGACAGATTGGGATTTTGAGGTGATGCAGCGTGATGGCAGAAATCTAAATCATTATAAGAGAGCCTGCCATATAAAGGATAAAAAAGAGGTTGCCGCCGTAATTGCACCATATTTTAAGAAGTCTGCGAAACAGATACAAGTCAGTCTTTTTCATATGAAACTGGTGATCAATTATATTTTCCGTTCTGGATTTGGAGTAAAGAGAGCGATTACAACAGTGATTGGCGGATATGTCAGTCCAGAATTAGATCTGCATCATCATTTTATTCCAAAAGAAATCAATCCGGCGGATGCAGAAACCTGTAAACATCTCTGGGAACTCTATAACGGCAGTCAGGAACTTTGTGTGGAGATGATAATAAAGCTTTATAAGGCATTACATAGTATGGATATGTCTTTTTGTAAGGAGAGAAGATTGTCCAGAAACTTTTCTTAGAGTGTGTTTGGAAAATCATTAAACTTAAGAGAAAATTAAAAAGGAGAGGCGATATGAAAAAGAAATTAACAGGAATACTTTTACTGTTGCTGTTTATTGCCCTGCCTTTGCAGGGACAGGCAAAAGTGAAAGCACCGAAGAAACAATGCCATGCTTATGTGGTGATGGATGCAGGCTCTGGGGAAGTTCTTTTTGGGCAGGATGCAAATAAAAAGATTTATCCGGCAAGTACAGCAAAGCTTATGACAGCGATTGTTTGTGTAGAAAAGGGAAATGTAAACTCTGTGATAAAGACAAAGTCTGATGTTGTATACCGCACAACGCCGGGTACATACAGCTTAGGAATTGGTGCAGGAGTAAACTATACTTTTAAAGATTTATTACATATGAGTTTGATGTCTTCTGCAGCAGATGCGACAGATTCTCTGGCAGTTGGTGTTTTTGGTTCTAAAAAGGCCTGCGTAGAAGCAATGAACGAAAAATGTAAAGAACTTGGTTTAAAGAAGACCCATTTTGATAATCCGGTTGGTTCTGATATTGGCGCAGGATATAATGAAACTTACGCCAGTGCAAAGGAAATGGCTAAAATATGCCGTTACGCAATGGCAATACCATTAATTCGAAGTGCTGTTTCAAAGGCACATTATTCCACACAAAAAGGCGGAATGTATGTTAATACAACAAACTGGTTTTTGAAAGGAATGGCTTATTATGACCGTGATACATATAAGATTATCGGTTCAAAATCCGGCACTACCAATGCAGCAGGTCATGTATTTATTGCAACAGCAGCGGATTATGAAGGACACGAACTGATTTGTGCCTACTTTGGAAATGTCAGTAAAGAAAGTACATTTGCTTCTATAAGAAGCCTGTTTGATTACGCATTTAACAACTATAAAAAGGGTAAACTTACCCTGACACCAAGTAATTACGATGTGAGAAGTTCCCAAAAGTACGGCGCAGTTTATAGCGAATATTCTGCACTTCACTGTTATCCAGCGCAGAAAGACGGTCTGTTTGCACCAAACAAGGTAATTACAAGAAAACAGCTTGGAACAATGCTCGAAGCAATTGATTCTTTAAAAGATAATGCAACCTTATCTGCTTTTGTTTCCGAAAATGAAAATGGAACTGTAACGACTACTCGTTTTGCACAGCTTCTTCAGGAATTATATCCAGTAACTATATCGGATAAAAAGGCAGAAGAAGTGCTGGCTTCCTGTAGCAGTATAGATACAATGGATGAAACAGCAAAAGAAGCTTATGCTTCCTTTGCATCGGGTGCATTAGCAGTAGATGATTCCTGCAAAACAGCCAATCAGCGTATTACAAGAGGGCAGGCATTGTTGATTGCGGATAAACTTGCTGATTATCAGATGAACTATCTTGCAGATCATGCACAGACACAGATTGCAGAAGTTCGCCAGATTCCGGGAAAAGACGGAACAATCACACTGCCAGCTATGTCCTATACGACATTTAATAAAAAGTGGAGTGATAGCTTAAAAGAGCAAAAAGAAGCGCAGGATGCAGAGGCAGCAGCAAAAAAAGCAGAAGCAGAGCGAAAGGCAGCCAAAGAAAAACAGCCAAAAAAAGATGCGGAGCAGATAACAGAAGGGACCAAGTCAAAAGAAAATGCTTCACAGGCAGAAGCAGCCAAGTCAAAAGAAAATGCTTCACAGGCAACAACAGCCACACAGAAACAAAAAAGAAGTAATAACAGAGACAAAAAAGAAAAAAGCAAAAAAATAAAACAGAAAATGAAATAAAAAGAGGTAATAAGTTATGGGGAAAAAACTTTATAAATCATCTTTAGACAGAAAAATATGTGGTGTTTGTGGAGGTTTTGCAGAATTTTTCGGAATTGATGCGACAATCCTTCGTTTGCTCGTTGTTCTTTTTACATTAGCAGGAGGTTCCGGTGTATTATTTTATATTGTTGCAGCGCTTATTATGCCAGATGAGCCAGAGTATTATTAATGATAAAGTGGAACTAGTAATTTAGAGGAAAAGAAATGGACATTTCAAAAAAACTTGTAGAGACGCATTCCTTAACGAAAGAAGAATGTCTGGAATTATTTTCATTATTTAATAATTCTGAAGTCATGGAATATTTAAAAGAGGAAGCTGTCAAAGTACGCAAACAGTATTATGGAACAAAAGTATTTACAAGAGGACTGATTGAGTTTACAAATTACTGTAAAAACAATTGCTATTACTGTGGAATACGAAGAGATAATCGTAATGTAGAACGATATCGCCTTAGTGAAGAAGAGATTCTTGCATGTTGTGCAAATGGTGAAAAGTTAGGCTTTCGTACTTTTGTATTACAAGGTGGGGAAGACCCGTGGTATACGCAAGAGCGGATTGCAGATATTGTAAAAAAGATAAAGAAAGCACATCCAGATTGTGCGATTACATTATCAGTCGGAGAAAAATCAAAAGAAATATATAAAGCATGGAAGGAAGCGGGAGCAGACCGCTATCTGCTCCGCCATGAAACGGCCAATACATCACATTATCACATGCTCCATCCAGAAAGTATGCATCTTTCTAATCGCAAACAATGCCTTTATGATTTAAAGGAACTTGGCTATCAGGTGGGTGCCGGATTTATGGTGGGGTCCCCGGGACAGACATGGGAACATTTGGCAGAAGATTTAGTCTTTTTGCAGGAATTACAACCACAGATGGTTGGCATTGGCCCGTTTATTCCACATCATGATACAAAGTTTGCAAAAGAAGAAGCAGGAAGCGTAGATTTAACATTAAAATTATTATCGGTACTTCGATTGTTATTACCGAAAGTATTACTTCCGGCAACAACAGCACTTGGAACGTTAGATCCATTAGGAAGAGAAAAAGGTCTTAGTGCAGGAGCGAACGTAGTAATGCCAAATCTTTCTCCAGTAGAAAATCGAAAGCAGTATGAGCTTTATGATAACAAGATATGTACGGGAGATGAGGCAGCTAAATGTAAAAACTGTCTGTCTGCCCGAGTGCGTTCTGCCGGGTACGAACTGGTTGAGGACAGAGGCGATTATATCGGTTAGATCATCCAGCCGCTTCATGATTAATATTGGTTACTAGAGCATGTTTGAAGAATGATAGAAATGTATCAGTAATTAATATTATAATGGAAGCAAGCAGGGCGAATTCGTGATACTATATAAAAAACGAATTTTATTTGCAATTATAAATTTATAATTGCAATAAGTAGAAAAAGAAAGGGGAGCATGATGAAATATTGTTTTGGAGTGGATGTTGGAGGAACAACTGTAAAACTTGGTCTTTTCACAGTAGAAGGAGAACTTCTTGATAAATGGGAGATTAAGACTTACACAGAAAACGAAGGAGAACGTATTCTGCCAGATGTTGCAGAGGCAATTAAGGGAAAAATTGCTGAAAAACTTCTTAAAGCCGAAGAAATCTGTGGCATTGGAGTAGGAGTGCCGGCACCTGTAGATAAAAACGGAGCCATTGAACGTGCCGCAAATGTCGGCTGGATGGCAAAAGAAATTAAAAAAGAATTGGAAGAACTCACAGGTTTCCCATGTGTTATTGGAAATGATGCCAACGTAGCAGCTCTTGGTGAGATGTGGAAGGGTGCCGGAGAAGGAGAAAAAGACTTGATCATGGTAACACTTGGAACTGGCGTTGGCGGCGGTATCATCATTGATGGTCATGCGGTAGTCGGAGCTCACGGAGCAGGTGGAGAAATCGGACATATCACAGTAAGAGATGATGAGACAGAGGCTTGCGGATGCGGAAGAAAAGGATGCCTTGAACAATATGCTTCTGCAACCGGGCTTGTCCGTCTGGCTAAGAGATATTTTGAGAAAAATACGAAAAACAGTATTTTAACTGGAAAAGAAATCACTGCAAAAGAAGTATTTGATGCAGCAAAAGCAGGAGATGCAGCGGCTTTAGAAATTACGGAAGAATTTGGTGCATATCTTGGACAGGCATTAGTAAATTTAGCAGCAACCGTTGACCCTGCTGTATTCGTCATTGGCGGGGGTGTGTCAAAAGCAGGAGATATTCTTTTAGAGACTGTAAGAAAATATTTCTATGATCATGCATTCTATGGAAATCAGAAAACAAAAATTACACTGGCAACTCTCGGAAACGATGCGGGAATTTATGGTGCAGCAAAACAGGTGCTTTAAATTCTGATTGCTGCAGGCAAAATAAAAAGTACAATACTTTATTAAAAAGAGGATTATAAATTTTAACAACAGAGTTTTATCATGCATATATTCATAGATGCCGATGCCTGTCCGGTAGTCGGCATAGTAGAAAAAATAGCAAAGAAATACAATCTTCCCGTCACCTTATTATGTGATACCAATCATGTTTTGTACTCAGAGTACAGTGAGGTGATTGTTGTCGGAGAAGGGGCAGATGCAGTGGATTATAAATTAATCAGCATCTGTCAGAAGGGAGATATTGTCGTTTCGCAGGATTATGGAGTGGCAGCGATGGCACTTGGAAAGGGTGCGTATGTGATTCATCAGTCAGGCAAGTGGTACACGAATGACAATATTGACCAGATGTTGATGGAGCGGCATCTGAATAAGAAGGCGAGAAGAAGTTCTCATAAAAATCATCTGAAGGGACCGAGAAAACGGACAGAAGAGGACGATGTGAGATTTGCACAATCGTTTGAGCGGCTGATTTTAAGATAAAGAAATCCTGAAAGAATTAGAATCATTAGGAAAGAATGAGAAATAAATTCCCTCTTGTTTTTCTTATCTTATCCCCGTATAATAGCAGAGAAAAACAAGAGAGGATAAGGAAAGTTTATGAATGAATCAAATCAAGTAATTCGTGATGCGAAGAAGCTGGGCCTGCCAAAGATGCTGATTCTTGGTGTGCAGCATATGTTCGCGATGTTTGGTGCTACGATTTTAGTACCGATTCTGGTCAATAGTTATTTTATGGATGCCTGTGGAGAACATCCGACAAGGGGACTTACGGTAGCAGTAACACTGTTTTGTGCAGGATTTGGAACATTATTATTCCATGTATGTGCAAGAATGAAGGTTCCGGCATTCCTCGGTTCTTCTTTTGCGTTCTTGGGTGGATTTTCTACAGTAGCGCATTTGAATACGGGAATCTATGCAGGAATGAGTGCAAATGAAAAGGCTGCTTATGCCTGTGGTGGTGTAGTGGTTGCTGGTCTTTTATATGTAGTAATGTCACTTATTATCTGCTTAGTTGGTATTAAGCGTGTTATGAGATATTTACCACCAGTTGTAACAGGTCCGGTTATCATCTGTATTGGTCTTAGCCTCGCATCTTCTGCGATTTCCAATGCTTCAACAAACTGGTTTTTAGCATTTGTGGCATTGGCAGTAATTATCGCCTTTAATATATGGGGCAAGGGTATGTTTAAAATTATCCCAATCCTTATGGGAGTTGTGATTTCTTATATCGTTGCGCTGATTATGAATGTAGCTGGTTTTACCAATCCAGATGGTTCTGCCATTTTGAATTTCTCATCTGTAGCTTCTTCTGGTTTTGTAGGACTTCCTCCATTCCAGATTTGTAAGTTTGATGTGACGGCAATTCTTGTTATGGCTCCAATAGCAATCGCAACAATGATGGAACACGTTGGAGATATGTCTGCCATTTCTGCAACAGTAAATAAAAACTTTTTAGCAGATCCGGGACTTCACAGAACCCTTCTTGGAGATGGTGTAGCAACTGCATTAGCTGGTTTGATCGGTGGTCCTGCGAATACAACTTATGGGGAAAATACTGGTGTATTAGAGTTAAGTCATGTATATGATCCATTAGTTATCCGTATTGCAGCCTGCCTTGCAATTATTATCAGCTTTATTCCAAAGGTATCTGCGATTATCAGTACGATGCCATCTGCCATTATTGGTGGTGTCAGCTTTATGCTTTACGGTATGATTTCCGCTATCGGAGTTCGTAATGTTGTCGAGAATAAAGTAGACCTCACAAAGTCAAGAAATTTGATTATCACAGGTGTTATCTTTGTGTGTGGACTTGGATTTGGTGATGGATTAACTTTCACAGTAGCAGGAACATCTATCACACTTACTGCATTATCCATTGCGGCCATCGCAGGGATTCTCTTAAACATTATCCTTCCAGGAAATGATTACGAGTTTGATGAAAGTTCTGATTTGTAGGAGAAAATAGACGCTCCAGATTCTCTTCGGGGGCGTCTCTTTGCCTGCGGCAAATTCCTATTTGATTAGTTCATTTCTTTGGCAATAACCAGATTCACTCCAGCTTTTTCATAAATATCCTTTGTATTTTCTGACAGGCCAAAGTCAGTAATGACCATATTCAAGTCATCTAATGATGCGTAACTAGAAATAGAAGTTGTGTTAAACTTCGTATGGTCGATTAACGCAATGGTCTTAGCAGAGGATTTTACACATCTTCGTTTTAAGTCCGCTTCATAGATACTGAAGTCAGTGAGACCATTTTCTACAGAAAAACCACGGGCAGATACAAATGCGATATCTGTATGAATTTTTTTCAATAAATCTTCCCCGAGTAATCCTTCGATAGAGGAGGATACGGAAGTTACGATTCCTCCGGTTAAAATAACAGTGATACCGGGAATATCTTTTAATGCCATAGCAAGATTGATTCCATTTGTAATGACGGTAAGTTTGGTAAAACCAGAGAGCTTCATTCCAAGTGTGTAGCAGGTAGAGCTGGCATCTAAGTAAATACACATATGATTTTTTATTAATTTTATCGCTTTATTTGCGATTGCTTCTTTTTCCTTTTGATTCTCCAAAGCCCTTTCATCAAAGAAATATGCTCTCCCCGTTAATTCAATGTTATCAAGGCTTCTATCATTATATACGGCACCGCCATGTGTTTTTGTAATAAGATTTTCCCTATCCATCTGGTTTAGGTCAGTACGGATTGTTGTGGTGGATACATCAAGAAGCTGGCTTAATTCCTTTGTAGTTGCTTTTCTATTCTTATTCAGATAATCCAGAATCTTTTTCTGGCGTTCTAATTGCATCATAGTAGGTTCCTCCCAATATATTGTTGTTTCATTATACCCTGAATCGTGAAATTATTCCAGTGAAAAGAGAGAAAAAGTTAAGATTCGAGGATAAAAACAAGAAAAAAGCTTTGTTTACTTATTTTTACTTATTTTTTCTTGCTTTTAAGCTTGCATTTCCTTTTAAAATGTGTTATATTCATATCATCAAACAAAGCAAAAACAAATGGAGGTTAAACAAATGAAATTTTTTGTGGATACTGCTAATGTAGCAGACATTAAAAAGGCTAATGATCTTGGAGTAATCTGTGGTGTAACAACAAATCCATCCTTAATTGCAAAAGAGGGAAGAGACTTTACAGAAGTAATTAAAGAAATCACTTCTATCGTAGATGGACCAATCAGTGGCGAAGTGAAAGCTACGACAACAGACGCAGAAGGCATGATCAAAGAAGGCCGTGAAATCGCTTCTATCCATCCAAACATGGTTGTTAAAATTCCTATGACAGTAGAAGGATTAAAGGCTGTAAAAGTTCTTTCTAAAGAAGGGATTAAGACAAATGTTACATTAATCTTCTCTGCAAACCAGGCAATCCTTGCTGCTAACGCAGGTGCTACATATGTTTCTCCATTCCTCGGAAGATTAGATGATATCAGCCAGCCAGGAATTGATTTAATCAGACAGATTGCTGAGATCTTTGACATTTATGCATACGATACAGAAATCATCGCAGCTTCTGTAAGAAATCCTATCCATGTAACAGACTGTGCTTTAGCTGGTGCTGATATTGCAACAGTTCCTTACTCTGTAATTGAGCAGATGACAAAACATCCATTAACAGATCAGGGTATTGTAAAATTCCAGGCTGATTACAAAGCTGTTTTTGGCGAATAATACGAACGTAAACATAAAGAAATATAAATAAACAACAACACACATTAAAACCACATAAGTTAACACACACGAATAAACAATAACACACAAAACATATATAAGAATAAAGTTTGGTTTAATAGGCTACAGACAAAGCCATTGTCCTGAATAAATCATAAATATGTCTTATTCGGGACAATGGCTTTGTCTAATGAATTAAATAGTAAAATCGAACAAATTGAGGCCGATTTTTTTATCGTATTTTCTGTCAATTACTCCATCGCTAATCTGAATCTGGATTTCAGCTGTAGCACTGACATAGGCCATACTTAAATGCCCACCAAACACATGTCCATCTTTGTCCCCGGCAGCCATATGAAGATGAAGATATACTTCGCCGTCCTGTCTTGTGACAGTTCCTGTCAAGGAAACAATTTCATAAGCTCCCTCGAAGTGAATAGGGTGGAACTTTTTTTCTACCGTGTCAAAAACACCGGTAGTAAAGTCATTAAGTGCTCCTAATCCGTTAATCTGTGCGAGCTGAATATTTTCTTTTTTCGCTACTTTTTCAATCTGTTCTATAATTTCTTCGCCGGGGTCAAGGCGGAGATAAATGGTATCTTTAAAACGTCTGTAATCCATGTCAAAATCTCCTTTTTAGTTCTGGTTTTATAATAGGTTTAAAAATCTTTTAATAATTTCACAGTTAGAATCAAGTGAGAGCCAGATTAAAAATTTATTTTGGCAGATTTACTATATGATCTATGCTGAAAAATAAAGATTTTCTTAAATTATAGCACTATTTTTCATACATAGAAAGTAGTAAGAGGATGTCATGAATAATATTCCGTTACAGGAAGTGAAAAATAGAATCCATAACAACATATAAACCTATTGACAAAGTAGGAATAAAATTGTACTATGCAGACAATATAACATTTGGAGGATTTTATTATGGCATCAGTAGAACAGAATAAAAAGAAAGAAGATTTAGAGAATTATTTAAAAGAACTCGGTAGTGTTGCGGTAGCTTTCTCCGGAGGAGTAGACTCTACATTTTTACTGAAAGTTGCACATGATACATTAGGAGAAAAATGTATTGCAGTTACCGCAAAATCCTGTTCTTTTCCAGAACGAGAATTAAAAGAAGCAAAAGCTTTCTGTGAAAAAGAAGGTATCCGTCATTTAGTCGTAGAATCCGAAGAATTAGACATTGAAGGCTTCCGACATAATCCAAAGAATCGCTGTTATCTCTGCAAAAAAGAACTCTTCGAAAAAATATGGAAAATAGCAAAAGAGGAGCATGTAGTGGCAATCGCAGAAGGTTCTAACCTTGATGATAACGGCGATTACAGACCAGGCTTACAGGCAGTCGCAGAATTAGGGATTAAAAGTCCATTAAGAGCCAGCAAATTAAATAAAGCTGATATTCGTGCCCTCTCAAAAGATTTAGGACTGCCAACTTGGAACAAACAATCATTTGCCTGCCTTTCCTCGCGTTTTGTATATGGAGAAACTATTTCCGAAGAAAAATTAATAATGGTAGACAAGGCAGAACAGTTACTCCTCGATATGGGATTCCATCAGGTGCGAGTAAGAATCCACGGAACAATCGCACGAATTGAAATCTTGCCAGAAGAATTTCCGAAATTAGTGGAAGAAACCAACCGAAATCTGATTACGAAATCTTTCAAAGAATATGGATTTACTTACGTTACAATGGACTTAACAGGATATAGAACAGGCAGTATGAATGAAACTTTGAATTCTGATTTGTAAGGCTGTGAAACAGACGCCAGAAAAGAGAGCCTATCCCCTATATTTGTGACTTTAGTCGCGGCGGTTTGAATACTCG